>OBLF01000908.1_pt1 | contig 27857 bp, 22 predicted proteins | sample 1519231 | NCBI WGS metagenome assembly OBLF01 (sample SAMEA2602895, study PRJEB22501) | metagenome | reverse complement strand
TTTAATTCTTTTGTCCGAAAATCGTTTTTTAGTGTTAGAACCATCGTATCTGGCATTAAATTTTGATTTTTAGCATTAGAACCATCGTATCTCGCATGAAATTTTAAATTTTGGTGTTAGAACCATCGTATCTGGCACTAAATTTTGAATTTTGGCATTAGAACCATCGTATCTTGCGTTAATTTTTGAATTTTGGCATTAGAACCATCGTATCTCGCATTAAATTTTAAATTTTGGTGTTAGAACCATCGTATCTCGCATGGATTTTCAAGATTTGTTTGAGAGGTTAATCGATGATATGAAATAATAGCGAAATCATTGAGAAAATCAGACGCAAGGATTGTCCATGGCGTTTATGAACTTTTCTAAAGAGGTTGGCTTCACGAGTCAACCTCTTTAGAGAAAGTAACTTAATTATTTAGAAGAACACGAATGGGCGACACTCCAAAGAATTCATAAAGACAGTAAAACTATTGTCATAAGTCCAATATATTTTATTATTGTGTAAAGCTACACTAACTGGATGATTATGTCCGTCTGTCCCTGAAAGAGCAATAGGCAGCAAAGAAGGAGTTATACCACCAGCTGCCGTAAATGCCTTATCCATCCTGTCATGATTATAATCGACGCCATTAGTATAAGTCCATATACTATTATTAAAATGCGTAGGCATATCTGAATCCTTAGCTTTTCCATATCTTTCAAGGAATAATTTCATTTGGCCTGCAGATGGCAGAAACCATTTTCCAACATTCGCCCCGTATGATGTCACCCCTGCTGGCTGGTAATGAGCTGCATAATATATAGTGGGAGCATAATTAGGATATAACTCTGAAGGAGGAACAGTTGGAACTTGCTCTCCACGTGAAGCAATTGCAGCACTATTATAATAATTTGTGGTATAGGTTATTTCATATCCTTCCATATTATTGACTGTACCATCATCATTATGAAATCTAAATTGACCAGAAGTCATATCTTGAACCATCAGAGCTGTTCCCGTAGCTTGATTCAACGCAATCGCCATACCTTTGTCACTATCCGTTTGTTTTTCGTTAATCACCACACCGATAGGGGTTCTGTCACCTTTATCACCGATTGTTCCCACGGTGCCATCGCTATAGAGATAGAGAACGGCAGGACGAATCTTGAAATGCCAGGTGTAGCTGTAGTTCTTCTGTAGTATGGTGGTATAAGCTGGTAAGCCTCCCGCAGGGCCGATTAATTTATTATTTCCGTCTACATCTGCTAATTTCTTACCATAAAGAGTTGATGTTGATGTCCAAATAAAAGGGAACATACCTAAGGTACCACCACCCACTAAATTTATTTGACTACCATCTGCAAGATATAGTGCGTCTTTTGAGATATTCTTATATTCAATTGTTTTATCTGACGGGGTGTAGGCTGGGGTTGATTCAAAGTCTGTTGAATATGCAGGAGGTCCTGCATAACCTCTTTGCAACGGGTCTTCGTTTCCTTTTAAGTCAAATGTTTGTGTAGTATAAAAAACATCTCCCAAAAAACGATCAAAATGAGCATTTTTCATAGGAGCTGTATAGGTATCTATTTGAACACGTATTCTTGCAGTAAGATGGCGCATCACGAATGGAACACGATATACTTTATCACCTGCATTTATCGTGTGTTCGGTTATACCCATCATCGTGTTTTGTCCAAGATATACTATTAATTTATCTCCACTATCATGGATATTTGTAGCTATTTGTGGATATTGAGGGTTTGAATATATCTTGTTGTAGCAAACAAAGGTGTAATTACCTGGAGCAAGTTGCCATTTTGCATTAGGATTCTTCGGTGTAAACTTTCCATTGGTAATCGTTCCTTCCAATCCATCATAACGAGTGTTTGTTGCATTGTCCACAGCATAAATCTGATAATCACCATCAGAGATAGTTGTTCCACCCGCGCGAGTCTGTTTCATACAACTGCTGTCGGGTTCGAGCGTAGCTTCTGCAACCATACCGTTGCCTAAATCAAAAACTTGAGGTGTTTGAGCAGCTCGCGTACCAGGTCCAGAGACTTTTCCCGGCTGGAAACTTTCCTCACTAAATTCAAATGTGATATCCTTTGCAGCATCAATACTGCCACCATTAACAGATTCTTCACTACTACATGCCGCTAACGTTAGCAATGAGAATAAGCAAAATGCATTGATAATACTCTTTTTCATATCTTAAAATTCGATTACTCCTCCGTCAAGATCACCACCATCGTTCCAGCTTTCTTCTGACGATTGGGTGTCGTTCATAAAAACACTTGTTTTCTGCAACATGTAGTCACCCTCCAATTTGATAACTACACTTTTAGGTGCAACATACTCCTTCTTAGTCATTTTCTCTTAAAACTCAACTTATTAAATTATTCTTTATGTATTTAATTCCGTCCACTTATTCATAAAAGGTGGACAACAAGAAAAAAAGAAAAGTTTAAGGTAGATACAAACTTTCGGAGAATGCTTTATATAAAGGCTTTGAGAAAGCAACAAAGTAGATTTATGAGTAATTCTTTCTGTCTGATTATACCAATTTTTACAGCAAAAAGACAATAAAATATTTGTTTGTTTCACTTAAAAAACCTAATTTTGCAGGCGTTTACTAGACTTTTGTCCACCTTTTATGAATAGGTGGACAATTTTATTTAATACCCTTCGATTTGCTTCAGCCACCATTTTAAGGTCTATCTCATGAATATAATTGAGCGTAGTCTTCGAGGAAGAATGTCCCAAGGCTTGCGAGATGATAGACAACGCCACATTGTTTTCATAGGCGAGCGAGGCCCAAGTGTGGCGCGCAACATAAGAAGAGAGCGGAAAGTCGAGCCTTATCTCTTCGCCCAACGCATGGAGGGCGCGGTTGTATTGGCGCAGGAAACTGTCGTATTGCATGCAAGGCAAGATGGGGAATATATACTTGTTGTCGGGCTTTCCCCATCGGTCGATAATCGCTTGCATGCAAGGTTCAAGCTTCACAATCACTTTTCTATGCGTTTTCTGCCGTTGATAATGAATGAAGCCATGCTTGATTTGCGTCCACTTCAAATGCGCCATGTCTATCGGTGGCATTCCCATGGCATAGCAAGAAAAGAGGAAGAGATCGCGCGCAAAGGCTTGAAAAGACTTGTCTTTCACATGGAGTTCACGTAGCTGTTGCAGTTGGATAGGTTTTAAAGCCACCTTCACCACCTTGTTGTTGCGCGTTTGAACCTTTCCAAAGGGTTTTATGTCTTTCACCAAGCGCCGTTTCACCGCTTTATTATATAACGCGCGAAGTGAACGAAGATAGCAAGTGGTTGTGTTGGCACTGATTGCCCGTTGCTGTAACCATTGTTGATAACGCACAATCTCAGCCTGCGTGATTGTTGAAAATAACACATCATCCTTTGCCTTAAACATGAGAAAAGAACACACGGCCGTTTGATAATTCAATTGCGTGGCCTTAGAAACACCTTTTGAGATAATGGAAACACCCTGCCTTAGACTTGTAACAGCACATTTCCTCCTTTGCTTTGAGTTATGTTTCCATGGAAATAAGAAATTAAAAATCTTCATTTTTTGAGATAAAGGTAATAAGGATAAATCGCAAAATGAATAGACAAAATACTGAATTTCGTTTCAGCATTATGATGAACGCATGAGGTTCGAGTAGTTTATCCATGGCAAGCAAGGCTAAGAAATAAAAAAATATTTCAAATTTATGTTTAAAGCACTCTACTTAATCTTTTCTTTTTATTATTTTTGTAACTCCATTAAGTTATAAAAGAATAATGAACAAAAGATTCTTATTGCTTGTCTTTGCATTTCTATTGGCACTACTACCGGCAAATGCGGTGCTGAAAGAAGAGAATTTGGAAAGCACGCTATCCATACTCCGTACCGAACTCACCAATTATCATGCTGAGCTCGATCGTCAATCGGGTTATCTGAGAGATCAGCAAACAGCTATCAGAGACAAGCTGTTTAGCATTATGGGACAAAGCAATCAGAATGCGTTAATGCTCTATTCGCAGAAACCAGAATATGTGTTTGACTTGGCCTATGCTTGCCATGAGGCTACAGAACAATATGCAGATTTTCAACAGAACGTGCAACCTTTCCGTTCGCTCATTGCACAAAACAAAGCAGAGATTGCTCGATATGACTACTTGATAAACTCGCTTAGCACAATGAACGTGAGTACGCTGAGCAAGAAGGCACAAATAGACAAGAGTGTATGTTTGACGTTGGCTGTGAATATCAGACACACGCTGAGCGACAACAGTCAGCAATTCAAAGATTATATTGGTTATTATCAGGAAATCGAAGACCAGTTGAAAACGCTCAACGATTATGCCAATAAGAGATATAAGAACATCCAAGAGAACATATTTAGAAATGCAGGTGAAAACTATTTCGATATACTGACTAAGCTGAAGACAAACATTCAGGAAACCAAAGACGAAATAGCCACGAAGTATTTTGAAAAGACGAAGGTGCTATCTCAATGGGATGCATCTTATATCATCGGCCTGTTTATTCTCATTGCCTTCTATGCGGTTATTGCAGGAGCAATCAATATGGTCGTCATTCGTTTCTTAGTGCCGAAACGATTCCGCACACCAGCTTTTGTCAGTCGCCGTACTTGTATTATCATGACAACTTCTGTGATGACATTAGCATTAGTATTGGGCTTGATACGCATTGTGTTTATGGGTCAGAACTTCATTATCATGGCCTGTGGACTACTTGTGGGATATACATGGTTGTTGAGTGTTATCTTGATTTCGTTGCTATTGCGTTTAAGTGGCGAACAGATTAAAAGCGGTTTCCGCATATATCTGCCATTGATGGCGATGGGCTTTATTGTGATTGCCTTCCGCATCGTTTTAGTGCCCGATAACCTCGTGAACATTTCGCTTTGTCCTATACTTTTAGTGTGTTTGATATGGCAATGGGTGGTCATAAGGCGCAATAACACGAAGATACCTAAGAGTGATGTCACCTATACTTATATTTCTTTGGTGGTGTTTCTCATTTCATTTATCAGTGCCTGGATGGGATACACGCTGCTTAGTGTGCAGTTATTGATATGGTGGACGATGCAGTTGACCTGTATTTTGACGATAACTTGTTTGCGTGGTTGGTTGAAGAAATTTGCTGAAAAGCGTGATTATGAACATCAAGGAATAACGAAGACATGGCTGTTTTATGCGATTTATCAAGTGGTGCTGCCCGTGCTCTCAGTTGCCTCTTTCTTACTTGCACTCTATTGGGCGGCAGATGTATTCAACCTAAGTGATAAGATTTGGGAAATCTATCGTGAACCATTCATTAATACGAAATGGTTTAGGGCAAGTATCCTGTCGATTGCAGAGGTTGTGGCGCTATATTTCTTGTTTGCTTATCTCAATCGAACAATAAAAGCTTTGCTTAAGATTTACTTTGAAACCTCAGACAAGAGTACTGCCGCAAGTCGATTTATCATGGCAAAGAATGTTGTTCAGGTCGCTGTTTGGGGCTTCTGGATTATCATTTCATTAGCGATGTTCCACATTGATAACACCTGGTTGGTTGTCGTATCTGGTGGCTTCTCTACGGGTGTCGGCTTTGCCATGAAAGATATCTTAGAGAATATTTACTACGGCATATCGCTTATGGCTGGGCGAGTTAAGATTGGTGACTACATTGTGTGCGAGGGTACACGTGGGCGTGTGAGTTCAATCAACTATACTTCGACTATCGTTGAAGCGACGGATGGTTCTATCATCGCCTTCCAAAATAGCCAATTGTTTACCAAGAGCTATAAGAACATGACGAAGAATCATGGCTACGAATTAGATATATTGGAGGTTGGCGTAGCCTATGGCAGCGACATTAAGCAAGTGAAGAAGTTGCTTTATGATGCTATCACAGCCTTAAAGATTACTTCAAAGAAGAGAGAAGTAAAGATTGTGTTGAAAGAGTTTGGTGATAATGCCATTACATTGAAGATACTTGTGTGGGTATCTGTCATGACTCAATACGTTGATGATGGTCGAATCATGGAATGTATCTACGAAACATTGAATGCCAATAACATTGAGATTCCATTCCCACAACGTGACATACATATCATTCACCCAAAGCCAGAGCAAGTGGAGAAGATATTAAGTGAGGAAAAAGATGCATAACAGCACGACACCTACACCTTATAAATATATATAAGAAAGTTTGTCATTTTCCTCCTTTTTGTCTACCTTTGCATGGTAAGCAAAAAGAAACGAATATGCAACCCATATTTATAGCAGGTCCCTGCGTTATAGAATCGGCAGATTTATTAAATACTGTTGCCGAAGAATTAGTAAGATTAAACCACAAATACGGCATTGATATTATCTTCAAAGCCTCATTTGACAAAGCCAATCGCACATCAATTCTCTCTTTTCGTGGACCGGGATTAGAGAAAGGATTAAAGATGCTTGCAGATGTAAAAGCCAAATATGGCTTGAAGATATTAACGGATATCCATGAAAGTTACCAAGCCAAAGCAGCAGGAGAAGTTTGTGATGTATTGCAGATTCCAGCTTTCTTGTGTCGTCAAACAGATCTCTTGATTGCAGCAGCAAAGACAGGAAAGATCGTTAATATAAAGAAAGCACAGTTCTTAAGTGGTGCAGATATGCGCTATCCTGTGGAGAAAGCATTGCAAAGCGGAGCTAAAGAAGTGTGGTTAACAGAACGTGGTAACACCTTTGGATATAATAACCTGGTTGTTGATTTCCGCAATATTCCTGACATGAAAGAAATTGTTCCGACGGTGATTATGGATTGCACGCATAGTGTTCAGCGTCCAGGTGCAGGAAAAGGAAAGACTTCTGGGGATAGGAAATTTGTTCCTTCAATGGCATTAGCAGCTAAAGCTTTTGGTGCAACAGGCTATTTCTTTGAAGTTCATCCCAATCCCGATAAAGGACTAAGTGATGGCCCGAATATGCTGGAACTTGATAAATTAGAGAATTTAATAGGTCAATTATTAAAGTAAATGAATAATACTGATATTGATAACAGATTGGGAATGGTTTGCCAATGGGGCTGTCAAGCCTTGAAAGAAGAGGCACAAGCTATTCTTGATCTTATTCCACAACTCGATGAAAACTTCACAAAGGCTGTCGAAATGATGGCTCATTGTCATGGAAAGATTATCGTAACAGGTGTTGGAAAAAGTGGGAATATAGGTGCAAAGATAGCAGCAACATTAGCATCCACTGGCACTCCAGCTTTCTTTATCAATCCTTTGGACGTGTATCATGGCGACTTAGGGGTCATGACTCCAGATGATGTAGTGTTGGCATTAAGCAACTCTGGCCAGACGGATGAACTTCTTCGATTTATCCCTATGGTGCTACACATGAACATACCGATTATCTCTATGACGGCTAATTCAAACTCACTTTTGGCCAAATATAGTAAAGTTCATATAAAGGTTTACGTCAAGAAGGAAGCCTGTCCACTTAATCTTGCACCAACAAGCAGTACTACCGCAGCTCTCGCTATGGGCGATGCTTTGGCTATTGCACTAATGCAAGTGCGTGATTTCCGTCCACAAGACTTTGCTCAATTCCATCCAGGAGGAGAATTAGGGAAACGACTTCTTACCACGGCAGCAGACGTAATGCGAACCAACGACTTACCCATCATTCCACAAGATATGCACTTAGGGGAAGCTATTATTTGCGTAAGTAAAGGTTTATTGGGATTAGGCGTTTCATTAGGTGATGACAAACGAGTTATCGGATTAATCACTGATGGAGACATCAGACGTGCAATGGAACGATGGCAAGCCAAATTTTTCGACCACACGGTTAGTGATATCATGACTAAGACACCAAAGTTCGTATTGCCAACAACAAAGATTACCGAGATACAACGCATCATGCATCGTCATAAGATACACACCGTTCTTGTAGTAGATGAAGAGAAACACCTCTTAGGCGTTGTTGATCATTATGCTTGTATGGTGTGAAACAAAAAGGAATAGATTGAAACAGCTATTATTATATATTATTCTTTGGGTGCTCAGTATTGGGACATGCGTGGCTCAAACGACTGACTCCCTGGTAGCACACGACATTAAACAATATGGGGTTAAATTCTCTTCTAACAACTCCGTGACTTTACTCACAACGGGACAAGAGAAGTTTGATGATATGTTTAAGGCTATTCGACAGGCCAAGAAAAGTATACATCTTGAATATTTTAATTTCCGCAACGACTCCATAGCAGGTCTTTTATTTCATATTCTGGAACAAAAGGCAAAAGAAGGTGTTGAGGTTCGAGCGCTGTTTGACGCCTTCGGTAACTCTTCAAACAACCGTCCTTTGAAAGAGAAACATCTCAAAACTATTCGCGACTCGGGTGTAGAGATTTATAAATTTGACCCTATAACATTCCCGTGGGTCAATCATGTATTTTCACGAGACCATCGGAAGATTGTTGTTATTGATGGAAGAATAGCTTATACAGGAGGAATGAATGTTGCCGACTATTATATTAAAGGTACGGAGGTTGTCGGTGAATGGCATGACATGCACTGCCGAATTGAGGGAGATGCTGTCAACACTTTACAAGCCATTTTCCTTAAAATATGGAATAAAGTGTCAAAACAAGATATTCATGGTGAGCAATATTATCATGGAGGGAATAAGGCTGAATATATTAAAGGCTTAAAGGAAGATAGCTGCAAATCAGCATATCACAAAACTGTTGGTATCATAAATCGTGAGCCAAAGACAAGTAATGCTATCATTCGACAATTCTATCTATCTGCAATTAATCGTGCAAAAGACAGCATAAAGATAATAAATCCATATTTTACGCTTAACCATCAACTCAAAAAGGCGTTGAAAAAAGCTGTTCAACGCGGAGTAAAAGTGGAAATCATGCTGAGTACAAAGAGTGATATTCCATTGACTCCAGACTGCGGTTTCTATAATGCACACAAACTGATGAAGGCTGGATGCAACATTTGGATGTACACACCAGGATTTCACCATACAAAGATTATAATGGTAGATGGACAAGTTTGTACTGTTGGCAGTGCGAACTTAAATGCCCGAAGCCTTAATTGGGACTACGAAGAAAATGCTGTTATCCTCGATAAATGTACGACACGGCAATTAGACAATTTATTCGATGGCGAGAAGAAAGATTGTTTTTATCTCACCGAAAAGAAGTGGAAAGAATGGCGAACACCTTGGCAAAGAATGCGAGGCTGGTTTAGTCACCTGCTTGCTCCATTCCTCTAATTATCAAAAATATAAATTCTTAAGATATGGAAGAGAACGTTTTACATAACATGCCACATCATCCTATGGGCGAAAAGCCTACAGGAAGACCGAAGTTAGCTATCATAGACAATAATATGTTGGCTATGATTGGACTGAAAACCATGTTACAAAATGTCATGCCTATTGCCGATATAGAAACTTTTTGCTCGTTTAATGAGCTTGAGGCTGGTAACCCAGAGAAGTTCATGCACTATTTTGTTGCCATTAAATTTGTGCTTGAAAATCGTAACTTCTTTCTTGAACTCAAGTATAAGACAATAGTACTGACAACCTCTTCAAACCCAAATTCACAGCTTTCTGACTTCAAAAGTCTTTGCATAAACACGTCAGAAGAACAACTTGTGAAGGCTCTCCTTCAGTTAGAACAATATGGACATGCTGGTGGAAAGAATCTTCCCGCTATGCCCAAAGCATTAAAGACAAAGCTACTTAGTGACAGAGAGATAGAGGTTTTATCTCTCATTGCACAGGGTTTTATCAATAAAGAAATTGCAAACCAGCTGAATATAGGACTTACAACCGTTATCAGTCATCGGAAAAATATTGTAGAAAAGCTTGGAATGAAAAGCGTTAGCGCACTTACTATCTATGCCGTCATGCACGGATATGTAGACATCAACAAGATTTAAGATAACAATTTTCCCTATAAAGGTCATAAAAAAAGGATGCATTTAGATGCATCCTTTTTTATATATATACTCAAATTATTATTTTGCATAGGCTATTGAGCGCGTCTCTCTGATAACAGTGATCTTCACTTGACCAGGATATGTCATCTCATTTTGAATCTTCGTAGCAATCTCATCACTGAGTTTGATGCTCTCTTCGTCATTCATCTTGTCAGCACCTACAATGACACGAAGCTCTCGGCCAGCTTGAATTGCATAAGTCTTGGTTACCCCTGGATAACTCATTGCAATTGCTTCAAGGTCATTGAGACGCTTGATATAGGCCTCAACTATCTCTCGACGAGCACCTGGACGAGCACCAGAGATAGCATCACAAACCTGTACTATCGGTGCAAGAAGAGTCGTCATCTCCTCTTCATCATGGTGAGCAGCGATAGCATTACAGATATCTGGTTTCTCCTTATACTTCTCTGCTATCTTCGCTCCATATAAAGCGTGCGGCAATTCGCTTTCTTCGTCTGGCACCTTTCCTATGTCATGAAGCAAGCCAGCGCGTTTAGCCTTCTTTGGATTCAAGCCAAGTTCTGACGCCATTACTGCGCAAAGATTGGCTGTTTCGCGTGCATGCTGTAAAAGGTTCTGACCATAACTTGAACGATATTTCATCTTACCGATGATACGAATCAATTCTGGATGCAAGCCATGGATACCCAAATCTATTGCTGTACGCTTACCCGTTTCGATTACTTCATTGTCAAGTTGTTTTTTCACCTTAGCTACAACCTCTTCTATTCGAGCCGGATGTATACGCCCATCTGCTACTAACTGGTGCAATGCCAAACGACAAACTTCGCGACGAATTGGGTCGAAAGCACTAATCACGATAGCCTCAGGAGTGTCATCTACGACGATTTCCACTCCAGTAGCTGCCTCTAATGCCCGGATGTTTCGACCTTCTCTACCGATAATTCTGCCTTTAACTTCATCGTTATCTATATGGAAAACACTGACCGAATTCTCGATAGCTGTCTCCGTTGCTACACGCTGAATGGTTTGAATTACGATTTTCTTCGCCTGCTGGTTTGCATTGAGTTTTGCATCGTCCATAATCTCATTGATGTAACTTGCAGCATCAAGCTTTGCCTGATCTTTCAAGCTTTCAACCAGTCGTTTCTTTGCTTCTTCAGCACTAAGTCCAGAGAGTTCCTCAAGCTTTGCTTGCTCTTGTTTCTGCATTTTCTCAAGTTCTTGCTGCTTCACAGACAATAACTTCTTCTCATTATCAATCCGAACTTGTTCTTGATCAACATCCATCTTGCGACGACCAAGTTCTTCTTGACGCTGATTCAATGTGATTTCACGCTGCTTTAAGCGGTTTTCATTCTGCTGAAACTTTAGGTTTCGTTGCTGTACTTCCTTTTCAAGTTCACTCTTCTTATTTAGGAACTTCTCCTTAACCTCTAAGAGTTTCTTTTCCTTAATGACCTCCGCCTCTTTGCTGGCAGCCTCAATTAAATCATTGTATTTTCCTTTAATAACATAACGGAAAATGGCATATCCAATCGCACATCCAGCCAAAAGGGCCACGATAGCAATTATGATAGTTACTACATTCATTATAATTTAGATTTTGATAATATTCTCGTTCGTTCATTTCAACGCATCCTCGATTTCAGAAGTAAGCTTTCCGAGAATATCCTTAAAAGGCTCAGTATCATTGCGCAAGGCTTCACGCTCATAGCGCAAAGCTATATCTATAAGGGCCATATACAATAAATCTTTATCTCCTTTGCGTCCTTTGAACACATTGGCATAATTATTTACTGTTGTTGTAATAAGCTTTGCAGCGTCCCGATAGAGTTTTTCATCTTCGCGAACAATGTTCACCGACAACTCCGTATCATAGACATGTAGCCTTATATGCAACTTATCTGTATTCTCATCTGCCATCGCTCTGTTATCTTTCACTCAGTAGCGTTATACATTTATTCACGTCCCTGATGAGCCGTTGCAGTCGTTTCTGGGCACTTTCTAAGTCACCATCAGTCACTTCTAACATCTTAGCCATCTTCAGACTATTGTAATCATTCTGCGCCTGAACAAGCTTTTTGTTGAGCATTTTGATTTGTTCGTCACGCTCATCTACCATAGAAAAAAGCTCAAGATTTTCTTTCTTCAGCTCTTTATACTGAAGAATCATCTGCCTTACTCGCGTAGAAAACAAATTAAGAGCATGCTCAGTTGCATCCATAAATTTACAATTTGGTTACAAATTTAATTGATTTTATCGGAATAACCAAATTTTAATTTCACATTTTATCACATCCTTATGTACGATGTTAGCATCATGTGAAATTCTAAAAACCGTGCCGTTCAGCGACCTTTACTAAACCATTATAATGCAATCGCTACCAACATATATCAGTAGCGCAGTGCATTCTATTTTTGTTTTGCGTCACTATCAGCCTGACGAGGTTCTTTCTTAGCCAGCATAACTACTTGATAAACAAAGTCGGTAATCCATTTCTGACTGAAGCCTAAACGCTTGTCATACTGCCTTACAGCCATAACGGCTTTAATAACTCCAGGATCTGTATAATCATTCTTTGTGAATAAGTCAGACACGGTCTTCTCCGTCATTGTGTAGATAGCCTTTTTCATAAAAGAAGGCAGACGCAACTTGAACTTCATTAGATTACCAACGAGCATCATCAAGTCTTGAGAAAAGCCCTGGAACTGAACCATATAAGGTTGTACATCTTGTATTTTCCGACAGTTTTTCCGCATACTTTGATCAATCTCCTTAAAGAAATCATCCCCTAATCCATACATTTCTCGCATCATCTTTCGACATTGATTCTTCTCACCTAAGCCTAATTTGTTATTCAAAGTAGGTACACGTAGCGTTGTCTTAAACGTGCGAAGATCAGGCAACATGCCTAAATTATTGATGCCAAGATTAACTGCAAGTGAAGCCTCAAAATACACACGAATCAGTGTCATGAAGTCTTCCATGCCACCAACTTTAACTTCTGATTCCTTCTTTCCAAACAGTTTAGAAAAAAATCCCATATTGTTTAATATTCTTTGTTATTGAACTTTATTGTTAAAATGCTTTGCAAAGGTACGATATTCTTACCAATAAACCTAATTTTTACATGGAGAATATAGGTAGAATCAATTCAAAACAAACCAACAAACCTGGCATTTCAAAACAACAACTACGTATTCATTTACTCAGATAGTATACAAAATATGGTGCTTAAAGATATCTTCTCAGCCATCCCCTACTCCAATTCATAATACATATCTATACAAAACAATCCCAACAATAAACCTACCTAACACGCCCAAACATTCCTATTACAGTATATGTTAAATTCCATAATTACTTTTTACAAAACACTTCACGACATTCTTAAAATTTGATTACACCATCAATATTGTGGAAAATCAGGCCGAATTTCGTAGGATTGTAACACTATGAATATCAATACAATAGAAAATCAGCATCATTTTGCAGAATAAAATCAATAAGAAAATCACCCATATTGATTCATAAAAGAAGCCAAATCATAATTATCCACGCAAACAAACACAGACTTTCCCAATGTAAAACATCCCATTTAAGCAGACAAAACGACTCACTTTACAGAGTGAATAACATCATTTCATATTACAAAGTGCCTGTAAGTATAATTCAAGATACCTAAAATCGATATAAAACTCCATTTTTATGGCCTCAGAATTTCTCTTTTATGATTTCGAAAAATGTTAAAAATTATCATCAAACTTTACACAAAAAACAAGATTAACAATCTAAATTAATAACCAAAAGAATATCATTACAAAAATAAAAGAATTAACAAACAAAATGAATATAAATACAAACAAAACAACCCTCTATTTTATTTTCATCGATAAAATGATTCTTTTCTAAAATAGAATCCAATAGAAACATTGAATAACACATCGTTTTTGATGAGACAAAGACAATGAATACAAAACTTTAGCACAATTAAAACAAAAAACAGAACAATTGTTTTTTTATTGTGTTTTTTTTATTATATTTGCACGTTACTATACAATATTAGTGATAACGAATTTATATTCAAATAAAAAATAGTGCACGATGAGTCAGAATCTTAGCAGGAACGACTTCGTACGCAGACTGGTAACCCTAAACGATTTTATGATTATCAATATCATTTTCGTTTGTTTCATTCTGCTAATCCCAAAGAATGTTCCTTCTTATTTCCATACTGCTACCAAGATAACTCTATTCGCCGCCAATGCAGCGATGGGCGTTGCACAATATTTTTTCCGTACGATTGTTCATGTTCGCAAGATAGATTTCGATAAAATCTTTGTCAGAACACTTCAACTTGTGACTACACATGTGATTTTAACTTATATATTTCTGAGTTTTATTTGCCCTGAAGAAAACTTCTTCCACATATCAGTTCTCTATGGAATCATAAGTTTTTTAGTGATTATGTTTAGTCGTTTTGCAGAACGTGGAATATTGAATTATTTCCGACAGAAGGGTTATAATTCACATAAAGTGATTTTCGTGGGCCATGATCCAGCACTCATCGGGCTCTACAAGACTATGGCGGGAGACGCTGCAATGGGCTATCACATAAAAGGTTATTATGCAAATAAAGAGATAGAAAATTGTCCGCAAGCACTTCAACACATAGGAACACTTGATGACTTTAACAACATCATACATCATGAAAACAAATCAATTGCAGACGAAATCTTTTGCTGTTTAAGTCATGATTTTAATGATTTTATTGCACAAATCATGAAGTTTTGTGATGCAAAGGTTATTCGTTTCTATTATATTCCACGAATGTTTGGTACCTATCGATTGCGCTTAAAACCCGAGTTCATGGGCGAAACGCTGCTCTATACCAATCATGTTGAACCGCTTACAATTATGAGTAATCGCATTATTAAGCGAAGTTTTGATATTGCAGTGTCGCTCATCGCCTGCTTTTGTATGCTTCCATTTATCCCTATTATAGCCCTATTGATTAAGATTCAGAGTCCAGGTCCAATCTTCTTCACGCAAATGCGGACGGGATTTGAAGGCAAATCATTTAAGTGTTACAAATTCAGAAGCATGCATGTGAATAAGAATGCAGACACGATGCAAGCCACCTTGGATGACCCTCGCAAATTTGCTTTCGGAAAATTCATGCGTAAAACGAACATCGATGAATTGCCACAGTTTTGGAATGTGCTAAAAGGCGACATGAGTATTGTTGGTCCTCGCCCCCACATGTTACGTCATACAGAGATATATAGTGACTTGATAGACAAGTACATGGTACGTCATTTCTGCAAACCAGGCATAACAGGTTGGGCACAAGTAACAGGATATCGTGGCGAGACGAAAGAACTTTGGCAGATGCAAGAGCGTGTAGAACATGACATTTGGTATATTGAACACTGGACATTCTGGCTGGATTTACGAATCATTTTCAAAACAGCTTTCAGCATCATTAAACCAGACAAGCATGCATATTAATAGAAAGAAAGTTATATATACAAAATAGAAAGTTATGAAAGGTATTGTTTTGGCTGGTGGCTCAGGCACGCGTCTGTACCCCATTACAAAGGGCGTCAGTAAACAATTGATTCCTATTTTTGATAAACCGATGATTTACTATCCGATATCAGTATTGATGTTGGCTGGTATTAAAGATATCTTGATTATATCAACTCCTTTTGATTTGCCGGGATTTAAGCGCCTATTAGGTGATGGGCATGAGCTTGGCGTGAGATTTGAATATGCAGAACAACCTTCGCCTGATGGTCTTGCACAAGCTTTTATCATTGGAGAGAAGTTCATTGGTGACGATGCTGTGAGCTTGGTTCTTGGCGATAATATCTTCCATGGGGCTGGCTTCACGGGACTACTCAAGGAGAGCGTCATTGATGCGGAACAGAAACAACAAGCCAGTGTCTTTGGATATTATGTCAATGATCCACAGCGTTATGGCGTAGCTGAATTTGATTCTCAGGGCAAATGCTTGAGTATAGAGGAAAAACCAGAGCATCCGAAGAGCAATTATGCCGTGGTTGGCCTGTATTTCTACCCCAATAGTGTGGTTGAAATTGCAAAAAGCATTAAACCAAGTGCTCGCGGAGAATTAGAGATAACTACGGTCAACCAAGAGTATTTGAAGCGAGACAGCCTGAAAGTAAAACCACTTCAGCGTGGCTTTGCATGGTTGGACACGGGCACACATGATAGTCTTTCAGAGGCAAGTACATTCATTGAGGTTATAGAAAAGCGTCAAGGATTGAAGATAGCTTGCCTTGAAGAGATTGCTTATCAGCAAGGATGGATTAGCAAAGAGCAACTGATTGAAGATGCAAAACCTATGATAAAGAATGCTTATGGGCAATATCTTATGGAGATTATAAACGAGAAACGAATATAAAATATAAAGTAATTAAACGTATTTAGAGGTAACACTACACGATTAAATCGTAGACATATGGACGATAACAAAGTAAAAACAGCTGAGGTAAATCAGCAAGAAGGAACGAAAACACTCTTTGATCTGAGGGCGATATACACTTCGCTCATTTTGAACTGGACATGGTTTGTCGCATCAGCACTTATCTGTTTGGCATGTGCTTACCTTTATTTAAGGTATACAACTCCTGTTTATCAGGCGTATGCAAAACTCTTAATTAAGGAAGAACAGAGTGGAAGAAGAGGAAATTCTATCCAAAATTCCAGCAATCTTGGAGTGATTTCAAATTCTACCGGCATTGATAATGAGATGGAAATTCTTACTTCTCACACATTGGCACAAAGCGTTGTAAGAGACTTAAAACTATATGTGACTTACACAACAGAAGGCAAATTTAAAGAGGTTTTGCTTTATAAAAACGAGCCGATAAAGATTGATCTTGATCCCGTTAATTTAGAAAAGATCAATAGTCCATTCAATATGCAGCTCACATATAACGATGGAAAGTATCATCTAACAGGTACCTACTCTGTACCAATTGATGATACTCACTCTAAAGGTCCATACACATTAAACAAGACTTTCAATAGATTTCCAACGATTATCTATACAAAGGCTGGTATAATGACTATCACAGAAAATCTTGCTCCCGATGCAGCAAAGATGACTCCCGATACAAAAATACATATCGTCCTAACGTCTCCCAACATCGCAGCCTATCAATATCAACAGGCTTTAACCGTCTCTCAGACTGCAAAGTCTACAACAATAGCACAACTAACGTTGAGAGATGTGAACCAACAAAGAGCAATTGACTACCTGAAACAACTTTCAATTTGCTATAATCGACAAGCAAATGAGGATAAAAATCAGATTGCTTTGCGTACGGATAAATTCATTAATTCTCGTTTAGAGAAGATAAGTGCAGAATTAGGACTTACAGAGGGACAGCTTGAGAGCTTCAAGAAGCGTAATAATATGGTTGAACTGAAGATGAATGCAGGCAATGCTTTCAGCAATCAAAACGAGTTTAGTCAACGTCTTACGCAAGCAAATACGCAAATAGCGCTATTGAATGAGGTTACAAGCTATCAAAATAAAGCTATTAATCGCTATGAACCGATTCCGGAAAATATTGGACTTTCAGACCAGAGTACTTCTTCGTTAATTACAAAATACAATGAGATTGCCTTGGAAAGGAATCGTCTTCTTCGTAGTGCAAGCGAGAAAAGTCCTATTATTCAACCGCTAACTGCACAACTTGACGAATTAAACAATAGTATTCGTCGGGCTTCAATACAAGCCAAAAAGGGATTAGAGATACAAAGAGATGCTATATTAAATCAGTACAACAAGTACAGTGGGCAGGTTGGAGAAACGCCAGAACAGGAACGTATTTTAACTCAAATAGGAAGACAACAAGAGGTAAAATCCGGACTACTTTTAATGTTATTACAGAAGAGAGAAGAGAATTCTATCTCCCTTGCAGCAATAGCTGACAAAGGAAAATTAATTGATGAACCTGAATTCGGTGGTAAAGTTAGTCCGAATAATTCAATGATTTATCTTATTGCTTTAATCATTGGACTATCTATTCCTGCTGTTATCATCATTATTTTAGAGTTCTTCCATTACAAGATTGAAGGTAGAAATGATGTACTTAAACTAACAAAACTACCAATCTTAGGTGATGTTCCTATTGCAAGTGAGCAAGCAAAAACGAAAGCAGATATTGTAGTTCATGAGAACAAGAATAACTTAATGGAAGAGATTTTCCGTGGAATGCGAACGAATCTACAATTTATGCTCAAAGAGAACGAAAAGGTAATAGCGTTTACTTCGACAACATCAGGGGAAGGAAAAACGTTTACAGCAGCTAACCTTGCTGTTAGTTTTGCACTCTTAGGAAAGAAAGTTATCCTTGTAGGTCTTGATATTCGTAAGCCTCGTTTGGCTGAGTTGTTTGAGATAAAAGACCACCATCATGGCATCACTCGACTCTTAACACACAGTCATTCTACGCAAGAAGAGATAAAGGCTCAAATCTTACCATCGGGTGTAAACGAGCGTTTGGATCTGTTAATGTCAGGTCCTATCCCTCCCAACCCATCTGAGTTGTTGGCAAGAGAAAGTCTCGATCACATCATAGATAACCTAAAGGAAATGTATGATTACATCATTATAGATACCGCCCCCGTAGGATTGGTGACAGATACACTACAGGTTTCTCGTATCATTAATGCCACAGTATACCTATGTAGAGCCGATTATACACCTAAAGATAGCTTCATTTTAGTAAATGATTTGGCTGCAGAAAAGAAACTTCCAAATATGTCTATCGTTATCAATGGACTCGATATGACGAAGAAGAAGTATGGCTACTACTATGGATATGGCCGATATGGGAAATATGGTAAATATGCTAAATATGGTTATGGCACTTATCATAACGGATCATACATGGCTAAATCATATAACTCTTATAGCAGTTATGGTTCTTACGACAATAATGACGGGGCATACCGAGATAAAAATGATAATTCGATTAAACAGTAATGAAGATAGCAGTAGATTTTGACGGTACAATTGTTACACATGAATATCCAGCTATAGGAGAAGAGATTCCGTTTGCAATAGATACACTTCGCCAACTTATTGCAGACGGACATCAACTTATCCTATGGAGCGTCAGAGAGGGAAAAACCTTAGATGAAGCAGTTGAATGGTGCAAACAACGTGGTGTTGAGTTTTGGGCTATAAACCGAGATTATCCAGAAGAAAGAATTGAGAATAACAATCATTATTCAAGAAAGCTTAAAGTGGATATGTTTATTGACGATAGAAATGTAGGAGGTTTACCCGATTGGGGACAGATCTACAGAATGATTCATGATAGAGTTAGCTATTATCATCTTCTAAAAGAGCAATTATCTCAAGGGCTTCCCCATCATAAACATCATAAAAAACATTGGTGGCAGTTCTAAAAATAAATATTTGTAGAGCCTGGAGAAATCCAGACTCCATTTTTATTAGTTAGCTGAATTTCAACAATCTCAAGGCTATAATAACCTTTTAGAGTATATCTCAATTTAACAGAACATACATTCTCACTCCCATATTCAATTCTTAGTACATAGAACTACGCATCCTTGCACTAAAAAATCTTTTTTAGTGTTAATCAATACGACATTCTATTATTCCCAATTAAAATCAGATTCCCCCTCAAAAGATTTTGCATTTGGTTCAAATCTTTTAGGCAACTTATCTGCATTAGAAACATCTATGTTTAATTCTTCTGTCGCATTACTTTGTGTTCCTCCACTTGTTTGTAAATTTGTCCCTGTTAACAAAACTGCTTCATAAGCCAAAGCGTACACGATGGATTCTGGTTTTAGATAAGGTTTCTTCATGGTTTTAATTAAATGGTTTATTATTATTCAACGTTTAATCGCATAAATTATTTTCTTTGGGATGCCATAAATTAAAACAAAAAGATTTTCTTTGCGAGATAAAGTATAAAATCTTATATAATGATTCAACTTTATATAAAAGGTCTCTAAATAATAAAGAAGTCCTGAACGCACCTTATTTCGACGTCCATACATACCGAAATTACCACGTTTAAATACAATATTTAAGATTGGCTTCCTATACGAATCTATATGTTTTGTTATTGGAAACGGATACTCAGAATTTGCTAATCCTAAGTCTTTTACACATATATTCCCAAAGGCATTGAAAGCATTATAGTACCCAAGCTGCCTAAGCCAATACGATAAATCATCTTTTTCTTTTCCTTCACATAAAAGATTTCGATATCCATATAATAATAATGTCATATCACAAATCTGACGCAATCCTATCCCAAGTTCTATGAAGTGATGATATAAATGTAAGAAAGTAAAGACTATATTTTCTACAGGTGACAACGTTGGAACATTCGTTTTCCCCACCTTAATTGTATATGGAGTACTCTCTTTAATCATTCTATCGAAACGCTCCTGTATCTTAGGCGAGGCAAAACGAAGCAAACAAAAATGCATTTCAAATATTATGTCTTTATATTCAAATGCTATATGCTGTTCATCATCACCTTCTTCATTTTCATGAAAGACAACATTCCACGCCTCAGAAATAACAATCCGTGCACGCTCGAAATCTTTTTCACTACAGTAGAAATCTATATCTCCAGATTGTCTCATAAGAGGATCCGGATAAAATTGTGCTAAAATCTGCCCTTTTACAATCAAAAAATCGATAGAATGTGACTTTAACAAATCACAAAGTTCTTCTAAAACAGCATTCGTCTTTATATTTTGTCTACGAATTTTATTTTGATATGCGATTATGTTAAAAACATCTTGTTTCGTTAGTTTAATGTTATGATGCTCTTCTAACAAACTTTGAACAAATAAACCTAAAACAGTTTGTCGTATTGCAGCACGCTGTATATCTTGAAAAACAATTCCCGACAAATCCTCATCTGCCAAGCTTCTTTTCCAAAGAGCTGATTGAACAATCTTCAGAAGAGCATCGTCTTTCTTTTCCATATCATTATTTATACAACTTAGTAAGCTAAATCAGTTTTATACTTCTTTAGGAGTATCAAGCATAGAATATACAAAATTCTGCGAGATATATTCTGGAACTATTTCTTTCATCTTTCGAACTATACTCATTTCATCAAAAGATTTTGCAAGTTCTATAAGCTGGTCAATCTCTGAACTAACTTGATTAAAGTCGTATTCCTTAACTTTTGCTATCCTAATCTTCTTGTGGAAACTTGGTAAAGTATCTTCAGCATTACCCAAGACCTCTTCATATAGTTTCTCACCAGGGCGCAAACCTGTGTATACAATCTTCACATCTTTAGCTCCACTCAATTGAATCATGCGATGAGCCAGGTCAGCAATCCTCACAGGCTCACCCATATCGAAAACAAAAATCTCTCCTCCTTTTCCATGAGTTCCTGCTTCAAGCACAAGTTTACAAGCTTCAGGAATCAACATAAAGAATCTGATGATGTTCGGATCTGTAACAGTTACAGGACCACCTGCCTTTATTTGCTTCTCAAACAAAGGTATAACCGACCCCGTAGAACCCAATACATTGCCGAAGCGTGTAGTCACAAACTGAGTCGGAGCCTCTCCTTTCATGCCACCATTATTATAATCGTTCAAAATCTTTTCATTCAAAGCTTGCGTATAAATCTCACAAATTCGCTTCGAACATCCCATTACATTGGTCGGATTTACAGCCTTATCTGTGCTAATCATGACGAATTTCTTCACACCATACTTCACACTTAAGTCTGCAACTACCTTTGTACCATATACATTGTTCTGTATACTTTCGCTCGGATTATCCTCCATCATGGGCACATGTTTGTAGGCTGCTGCATGAAAAACATAGTCTGGTCGGAACTCACTGAATAGCTTTTCCATTCGCGATTGCTTAGTAATACTGGTGAGAACTATCGTGCATTTAATGTCTGGAAACTTATTCTTCATCAAAAGTTTAATGTCATGTTGTGGAGTTTCTGCCTGATCAATCAGCATCATACTACATGGCTTAAACGACGCAATCTGACGTACCATCTCACTTCCGATACTACCAGCTGACCCTGTGATTAAAATCTTCTTGTCTTTCAACATGTCACCAACAGACTTCAAATCTACAGAAATCTCGCTCCGAGGTAACAGGTCATTAATGCTCACAGGCTGTAGATCCTTCACATCACTTTCAGCCCCCCACTCCTTCGTTTCTGGCAACATCAAAATTTTTATGCCTGAATCTATCAACATATCTTGCAAAAAATGGTCATTACGAAAACGCTCATTCTGCAATGGAGAGACGAGAACCGTAGAGATATGTCCTTTTTCTAAGAACGCACGTAACCCCTCGTTTACTTGATAAACGCGTTCACCCAGCAACAAATGCGACTTGTATTGCGGGTTATGACTGATAAAACCTTTCAACAAATAGCGTGATGGCTTCTCATTACGAATGCTCTTTGCCAAGGCAATCCCACCATCTCTAACACCATAAATCAATGCTTTTGATGCGCCATCATTAGCAAATGAAATGTCATAGACCGATTTTATTAAAACACGTGCAGTCCACATAGCCATCGTTGCAACTACATACATGGCCACAAGTTGGCGTCCTTGTAGACGAACAAAATCTAAATCCCAACTATAAATGACATAATGCATCACCTCAGCTACACCTAATGACACAACCATAGCATAGCCCACACGCTTTAAATCAACAAAACTTGAGTATCGAATGATACCTGAATAGGTATGAAAAAGCTTAAAACCAATAAGGTTAAAGCACATATACATACATATCGTTTTCGACAATAGCTCGATATTTTTGAATGTTACTGCACCACGATAATACATCCAAAACACAAAGATTCCTGACAAATAGCAAATCAAGATATCCATAGCAAGGATGGCCCAATAAGGCAAAGAGCGCTTGGTAAAATACCAATTTGTTAATTTATTGAATACTATCATACGATAAAAGATTATAGGTTTAACAAAGAGAGTCCTTGATTGTGCTCACAATCCGTGCCACATCATCATCTGTAACCATAGGACCACTTGGCAAACAAAGGCCCTGACGAAACAAACTTTCACTCACTCCATTGATATATGCTGGTGCATCTTTATAAACAGGTTGCTTGTGCATAGGTTTCCAAAGCGGTCTACTCTCGATGTTGTTTGCATCAAGACAAACACGCATTGCCTCAACATTGTCGTTAGGTTCACAGTCGGTATGTGCTGTTAACGCCTGATGTACAACACCAGCAGCCCCACCAACGGCGCCTTTAACAATGGTTTTATAAGCATTTTCTTGTCCTCTGACTTTCACATCTGGAGCAATTGTAATTGTATTTAACCAGAAGTTACTACTCATTTTCGCGTCTGGATTGTCATGAAACTCTATTCCATCAACTTGTTTAAAGGCTTCCCTATAAAGCTCAGCGATATGTTGATGATGTTTAATATGCTCGTCAAGAATCATCATTTGGCCTCTACCTATACCAGCACAGATATTACTCATGCGATAGTTATAACCGATTTCAGTGTGTTGATAGTATGGATATGACTCACGAGCTTGCGTTGCAAAATACATTATTCTGTTATAGCTTTCTTCATCAGGACATACTAACGCGCCCCCACCTGATGTCGTAATCATCTTATTTCCATTGAAACTTAGCACGCCAAATCGGCCAAACGTGCCCACCATTTGACCATTATAACGTGAACCAAATCCCTCTGCTGCATCTTCAATTACAGGGATATCATAACGTGAAGCAACGTCTAAAAGTTCTTCGATTTTACCCGGCATACCATATAAATAGACGGGAATAATGGCCTTAGGTTTACGTCCTGTCTTCGCTATTCTGTCTTTAATCGTCTCTTCAAGAAGCTCAGGAGACATGTTCCATGTTTCGCTTTCAGAGTCTACAAACACTGGAGTTGCACCCAAATATGTTATAGGATGGGAAGATGCACAGAAGGTAAATGTCTGCACAATGACCTCGTCTCCGGGGCCAACGCCACATGCTATCAGAGCCAAATGAACTGCAGCTGTACCAGCAGATAGGGCTACTACTCGCTTATTTTGCCCCATATATTGCTCTAAATCCTTTTCAAATCCATTCACATTTGGGCCTAATGGTACCACCCAGTTCGTATCAAAGGCTTCCTGAATAAACTTCATTTCATGGCCACTCATATGGGCCAAACACAACAAAATACGTTTCTGTGTCATATTATAGAATTCTTATAATCAATAGAAAAATAACTATTAGTATAATTACTATTTCTTCTCTGTCACTACGCGAGATATTCATCGCGCTCAAAATACAAAATAATCAAGTCCTGACAAATTTAATATTGCGAAACGAAGACTTGTAATTTGCCTTTCGTGCGCACTGATATCCCACTTTCTAAACTTTCATATTTGAATCTTATATGATTTTACAAAGTTAGATTTTTTAAATGTAAAATGCAAATTTATACTTAGCTTTATCGAATTAAAAAAATATTTTTAAACAAAAATTAGAATGGAATCATTAATTCAGCACTTGTTAAACACAATAAGAGAGCAAGCTTACCATCATTTGATATTCATTCGACGAATAAAGAAAAGATATCCACACATCAAGTAAATTCTGTAAAATTAAGGTCTAATATTTAACATTTTATTTTCTCTTGAAATAGAGAAATAAATATTGAAAAAAAGACTTTAAATTCCCCTTTCTTCGACTTTTATCAAAGAAAAGAATGTACCCTCGTTGCAATCTAAGGCAAATCACACTGCTAAATCTGTCATTCTACACGACAAAACCCATGTAATTAAACCCTCATTTGGCGCAAAACGCATGAATTTTTCATATCATTTTACAATTTATTTCAGTGTTAATCTTATAACACCCTGACTATAAACATCTTATAAAACATAAGAAAACAGGACTTCTTTCACCCAGCATAACTCCTCAATAAGAATGAGAGCAATCTATAAGATAGATTGTAAAGTTATATGATAAGATTTAACATATTTGCTTTGAGCCCACAAACCTCTGTAACGGCTATAAGAAAATACGATGAAACCATTATTCTGATAGAAAGTAAACCACTATCAACCACCCAATAAAACATTCACCAAGGCTACTTTATCACAATCTTTCGACCTTGAGAAATGTATATTCCTTTGGGCAAAGTTCTTAGTGAAGTACCAACAAATTGCCCCTCGAGTGTATAGATTTTAGCAGACTCAGCCTTAAAAGTACTGGGGATTTTTATTATTGATAATATCTCTTCCATAGAAAAAGCCTTAGCATTGAAGGTCTCACTACTTGTAAAACTCCATCGAAACGCTTTCATATTAATCTTCTCATCAGTTTCTTGCTTATACAATTTACTATCTCCAAAGAAATAAGTTCCTCTCTTTGGCCTATATTCATCAGCCTTATAAACGCCATGACACGTAATCCCTTGTCTCTGATATACTAAAGAAACATCCTGATTATAAGATAGTTTCACAAGCCCAAAATCATGGATATCATCTTCAACTACATCCAACTTACCACAAAGAAGATAAGGCGTGTTCGCCTCCAATGGTCCATCCACCTTCTTAAAATGCAGCTTTCCGTCAGATATTCCCATTGGAAGGTAGGCTAAAGCTCCCTCTCCAAACACCTTCTTATAATTATCAACCTTAAACGGAAGTATTAAGGTATTGAAGCAATCAGACTTAAAGTGGCGTTTCAAACGAACATGAGCTGTTGTATGAATGCTATAAATATCGAGTGTATCACACAGCAATAATGATGCATTTTCAAGTTGATAGAATGATACTGGCGATGTTGTTGCAACATTCTTTCCCAGCAAATAGCGACCTGAATTTTTATCATAACGGATTTTTTCTCCTCCAATGAGCGCCTCAAGTTTACCATTTTCTTTCTTAAATGAAAGAATATTACGGTTATTTGGCATATAATTGAGCTTCAGAAAACCCTTATAATCTTTATCAGCACATAAGTAACGACGATTAACCCCCATGCGTTCAGAGGTCAGATTCCGTACATACCAGCCATCTTCGTGACGTTCAAAACACAATAAATCGCAATAAGGAAGAAGGTCACTAAGTTTAGTAGAGGGGCTATTTCCCTCTTTTATACCTGATGAGAAATAATAACTTGCATCGAATAATTTATATTGTGACCCAAAATATTGATTGTCTGCATAACCTGTCATGATATAGATTCCTCCATCTACCAGCTGACTTTCGTCTGTAAGTTCAGTCATTTTTACAGAAGAATCGTCTTGCCCCATCACATAGAAAGGACAAAAGCAAATCATGAGGAATAAGAAAAAATAGTGTTTCATGTTATAGATTTTTAAGTGATTGTTATAGCGCTTCGCAACACCAACGTGTTACTTTGAGCATGATTGCCATGCCAGGAATCTCTTTCAACAGATAGTATTTTTTGTTAGAACGCACCAATCGTCCTGTTAGTCCTTTCAAAGGACCATGTTTCACAAGTACTTTATCTCCCTTTTTCAAGTGTGCCTGCTGTTCACTAAGAAACTTTTTCATCGTTAATTCAGGATTACACATTGCCTGAAACTCATACATTTGATGAGCAGGAATCTCTGAATAACGCCGGTCTTCACGTGTTTTTGTGACAACACTCATCTTATATGATGACTCGGTAACAATCTTTTTAATTTCCTTTTCGTCTCTATCCTTCTTGATAAACAGCAGATTGCGCACAACAGGACGAAGCACATGTTTGATATGATGGTCGCTATCTTCGACATCAACGTACTCTTCTGGAATGAAGACTTCAAATTGATTTTCCTTAAAAAATTCAGCAACCGCCTTCTGACGAACAGTAAAAAGTCTGATAGCATACCACGGACGATTATCTCGTTCGTCTTCTTCTGTCGACAAATTGGCACGCAACGACTCCTTGGGTGATGAGTTTTCTTCTAACATTGACTTTCTAATCAAAAAAGATTAAAACTCACTTGTAAAGTGGAAACGAATGTTCTTGAAGTCTTGTTGCGCCATAGAGAGTACATAACTACTATCTGCAAGGAAGACATCTCGTCCCTCTGTATCTTTTGCCATATACTGATACTTGCGCTTCTTAAAGTTATCTAACTCGGTCACATCATCGGCTTCAACCCAACAAGCCTTATAAAGGTGAACTGGTTCCCAACGACATTTTGCATTATATTCATGCTCAAGGCGATATTGTATAACTTCAAACTGCAACTGACCAACCGTTCCCACAACCTTGCGTCCATTGAATTGGTTGACAAAAAGCTGTGCAACACCTTCGTCCATCAACTGGTCTAAGCCCTTCTGGAATTGCTTACTCTTCATTGGATCGTCGTTTTCGATATACTTAAACAACAGCGGAGAGAAGCTGGGAAGGCCGCGGAAATGAAGCAATTCGCCCTCAGTGAGCGTGTCACCAATCTTGAAAATACCATTATCTGGCAGTCCAACAATGTCACCAGGATAGGCTTCTTCCACAGTACTTTTACGCTGTGCCATGAACTGAGTGGGGGAAGAGAAGCGCACTGTCTTGCCTTGTCTCACATGAAGATAAGGCTGATTACGTACAAATTTACCTGAACAAACCTTGCAGAAAGCTATACAACTGCGATGGTTTGGGTCGATATTGGCGGTAATCTTGAATATAAAAACAATGAATTTTGATTTTGTTTGTTTAACCATTCGCTCTTCTGCTTTCGTTGGTTTTGGGGTTGGCGCGGTGTCAAAAAAGCAGAACGGGAGAGCACACGTCTGGACTCCCGTGCCTGGCCAAAATCGTATTCCGCACTTTGCTTTTATAAAAAAAAAAATAGCTATA
>OBLF01000891.1_pt1 | contig 28472 bp, 22 predicted proteins | sample 1519231 | NCBI WGS metagenome assembly OBLF01 (sample SAMEA2602895, study PRJEB22501) | metagenome | reverse complement strand
GGACGCCGTGGGGCAGGCTGCCGTTGGGGCCGGAGACCACGATGGGGTCAAAGGATTTATCCTCCGCACCGTAGTGGAGCATGAGGTACAGGATCCGGGCGGAGATCTCCTGTTCGCTGACGCCGGGGCGGATCTCCTTCAAAATATCGTCAAAAGCCTGCTCCGTAATGCGCTGGGCCCGGATCATGCAGTCCAGCTCCTCCGGGTCCTTCACCGCCCGGAGATCCCACAGCAGCTCCGTGGCAGGCACCAGCTCACAGTGGAGCTTTTCGGCGTAGCGCCGGTAAGCGGCGGCGGTGAGGTATTCATCCTCATAGCCCATGCGGGTGATGTGCTCTGTTTCGATGACCTCGTTGATGAGGGCGGAATAGGGGTGTTCCCGGTTGGCCTCACGGATCTGGGCGTCCTGCACATGGCGGCCGGCGGCCTCGGTATAGCGGCTGTCGGTGAAATAGTAATTGCGGTTCCGGGTCACCAGGGCGATGCCGTCGGTGCCGGAGGAGTGAAAGCCGGAGGCATAGAAGCGGTTGGCCTCGCAGGTCAGCAGCACGGCGTCCAGCTGATGGGCCTCCAGGGCTGCGGCGATCTTCTTGAAATGGTTCATAAAATTCCTCTTTTCCTGTTTGATGGGCAGAGGGCGGGAAAGCGTCCCCCTGTGGCTGGTAGTGTAGCAGAAAAGGCGGAAGCTGTCAAAGTGTTTCGATTTCCGGGGATTTTTTTTTGCGTTTTGTCAAAAATCACAGTTGACTTTAGCTGTTTAAAGCTGTATGCTGATACCATCACAAAGCCAAGTGCGGCGGAAAGGAGCCCAACATGCGTTTCGGAATGTTTACCTACTATTACCGCTACGCACGCTCTTTTGCGGGCTTCTTTTATAACGCGGAAAAGGAACAGACGTCCTGTCAGGCATAAGGCTTTCACCCGTTAAATGCGAGGGGGCTCTGTTCCGCGGACAGAGCCCCTTTGTTTTTAGCAAACCACTTTGCTGCTCCGTTTGGATACGGATATTAAAGGAGAAGATGATTATGAAAAAGAAACTGCTTGCGCTTGTCCTGGCTGCGGCCATGCCACTGTCTCGGGCTGCCGGCGGCGGTCCCAAGACCGAACCCCCCGCTGACACCTCCGGCGATACCGCCGCTGACACCGAGGCCCCCGCTGAGGGTGCATCCTACACCGTGGGCATCTGCCAGCTGGTGCAGCATCCCGCACTGGACGCCGCTACCCAGGGCTTTATGGACGCTCTGAACGAGGCGCTCCCCGGCCAGGTGAAGTTTGAGAACAACAACGCCTCCGGCGACGCCACCAACTGCGCCACCATCGTCAACGGCTTCGTTTCCGAGGGCGTGGACCTGATCATGGCCAACGCCACCGCTGCCCTGACCGCCGCCGCTTCCGCCACCGACACCATCCCCATCCTGGGCACCTCCATCACCGCTTACGGCGTGGCCCTGGATATTGATGACTTTAGCGGCACCGTGGGCGGCAACATCTCCGGTACCTCCGACCTGGCCGACCTGAGCAAGCAGGCCGACATGATCACCGAGTGGTTCCCCGAGGCCCAGAAGGTGGCCCTGCTGTTCTGCTCCGCCGAGCCCAACTCCAGCTACCAGGTCCAGGAAGTGGCTACCTGCCTGGCCAACAAGGGCATTGAGACCCAGGAGTTCGCCTTTACCGACTCCAACGACGTTGCTTCCGTGACCCAGTCCGCCGCTGATTACGCCGACGTTGTCTACATCCCCACCGATAACACCGCCGCTTCCAACACCGAGGCCATCGCCAACATCCTGGTGCCCGCCGGTGTGCCCGCCATCGCAGGCGAGGAGGGCATCTGCTCCGGCTGCGGCGTGGCCACCCTGTCCATCAGCTACTATGACCTGGGCGTGACCACCGGCAAGATGGCCGCCAAGATCCTCACCGGCGAGGCTGACATCTCCACCATGCCCATCGAGTACACTGACGCTACTCCCAAGTACAACCCCACCATCTGCGAGACACTGAACATCACCCCGCTGGACGGCTACACCGCCATCGAGGGCTGATTCCGGCCCCAGGCAACAATTTCACAGGAAAAATCAGGCAGGAGGGGGTGACCCCTCCTCTTGCCGCGAACAAGGAGAATCGGTATGAGCTTTCTATCCTCCCTTCTCAACGCACTGCCGGGCGCGGTGGCCCAGGGCCTGATCTGGGGCCTGATGGCCATTGGCGTCTACATCACGTTCCGGATTCTGGACGTGGCTGACCTGACCGTGGATGGCTCGCTGGCCACCGGCGGCGCCGCGGCGGTCATGCTGATCCGGGCGGGCGTCAACCCCTGGCTGGCCTTGCTGTGTTCCTTCCTGGCCGGCATGGCGGCAGGCTTTGTCACCGGCCTGTTCCACACAAAATGCGGCATCCCCGCCATTCTGGCCGGTATTCTGACCCAGCTGTCCCTGTATTCCATCAACCTGCGGATCATGGGCAGCAAGGCCAATCAGGCCGTGGGCGTGGATAAATACGACCTGCTGGTGTCCCAGCGGTATGTGCGGACCGTGAGCCTGGACAATCCCCTGCCCCTGCTGGTGGTGTTCACGGTGGTGCTCATCGCCGTTTTGTACTGGTTCTTCGGCACGGAAAAGGGCTGCTCCCTCCGTGCTACCGGCGCCAACCCCAACATGGCCCGGGCCCAGGGCATCAACACCAACGCCAACGTGGTGCTGGGTCTCATGGTGTCCAACGGCCTGGTGGCCCTTTCCGGCGGCCTGCTGGCCCAGTTCCAGGGCTCCTCTGATATCAACATGGGCCGGGGCGCCATCGTCATCGGCCTGGCCGCCGTCATCATCGGTGAGGTGGCCTTCGGCAAGCTGTTCACCAACTTTGCCCTGAAGCTGCTGGCGGTGTCCATCGGCGCTGTGATCTACTACATCGTGCTGCAGATCGTTCTGCAGCTGGGCCTGAACACCAACGACCTGAAGCTGGTGTCCGCCCTGATCGTGGCTGTGTTCCTGGCCATCCCCTATTGGAAGAGCCACATCCACACCAAGAAGGGAGGCGCTGTCCATGCTTGAGCTGAAGGATATCTGCAAGACCTTTAACCCCAACACCATCAATGCCAAGGTGGCCCTGAACCACCTGAACCTGACCCTCAACGACGGAGACTTTGTCACCGTCATCGGCGGCAACGGCGCAGGCAAGTCTACCATGCTCAACGCCATCGCCGGTGTGTTTCAGGTGGACTCCGGCTCCATCACCATTGACGGGCAGGACGTTACCAAGCTGCCGGAGCACAAGCGTGCGGCGTTCCTGGGCCGCGTGTTCCAGGACCCCATGATGGGCACGGCGCCCACCATGCAGATCGAGGAGAACCTGGCTCTGGCGGCACGCCGGGGCCAGACCCGCGGCCTGAAATGGGGTATTACCCCGGCGGAGCGGGCGGATTACAAGGAACTGCTGCGGAAGCTGGACCTGGGCCTGGAGGACCGTCTTACTGCCAAGGTGGGCCTTCTCTCCGGCGGCCAGCGCCAGGCGCTGACGCTGCTGATGGCCTCCCTGAAAAAGCCCAAGCTGCTGCTGCTGGACGAGCACACCGCCGCCCTGGACCCCAAGACTGCCGCCAAGGTGCTGGATCTGTCCGACCAGATCGTGCAGGAGAACAATCTGACCACGTTGATGATCACCCACAACATGAAGGACGCCATTGCCCACGGCAACCGGCTCATCATGATGGATGCCGGCCACGTGGTGGTGGACATCTCCGGCGAGGACAAGAAGAAGCTGACGGTCCCCGACCTGCTGGCCCTGTTCAGCCACGCCAGCGGCTCCGACGAGGCCAACGACAAAATGCTTCTCTCCTGAAAAGCTGTATCGAAACTGCCCCGGAAGGCGTTGGCCTTCCGGGGCAGCTTTTTGTGCGAAAAAATCCGCCCCTCCGGAAACGGAGGGGCGGATCTGCTTATTGGGCGCTGGAAGTCATGACCGCATTGGCGGACTTGACGGTGCGGCGCAGGAAAATGACGCTGAGGGTGAAGGACATGACCTCCGCAATGGGGAAGGCCCACCACACCAGTTCCAATTGCCCCGTCCGGGACAGCAGCCACGCCACCGGCAGCAGCACCACCAGCTGGCGGCACACGGAGACGATGAGGCTGTAGATGGGGTTGCCAATGGCCTGGAACACAGAGCCTGCAATGATGCAGAAACCGGCCAGCAGGAAGGAGAAGCTGATGATCCGAAGAGCGGGATCGCCGATGGCCAGCATGGTCTCCGATGCGTCGAACAGGCCCAGCAGCGTGGAGGGGAACAGCTGGAAAATGGCAAAGCCAAGGACCATGATGACCATGGCGGTGATGGTGGAGAGCCGCACAGTCTTCCACACCCGCTGGGGTCGGGCAGCGCCGTAGTTATAGGAGATAATGGGCACCATGCCGTTGTTCAGACCGAAAATAGGCATGAATACGAAGCTCTGAATCTTGAAATACGCACCGAACACGGCAGTGGCGGTGGGGGTGAACACGAAGAGGATCTTGTTCATACCGAAGGTCATGACGGAGCTGATGGACTGCATGATGATGGAGGGCACACCCACCCGGTAGATCTCCTTGGCCACGATGGGGTCCCAGCGGATGTTCTCCCGGCGGATGTGAATGTCGTGGTTGCACTTGATATTCACGATTAGGCCCACGATCGCCGCCACGATCTGTCCAACAACGGTGGCCACAGCAGCGCCGGCCACCCCCATCCGGGGTGCGCCGCACAGTCCAAAGATCAGAATGGGGTCCATGACGATGTTGATGATGGCGCCCAACAGCTGGGTGCACATGGCCAGACTGGTACGGCCGGTGGATTGCAGCAGCCGCTCAAAGCAGAACTGGCTGAAAATACCTACGGAAAGGCCTAAGCAGATCCGGGTGTACTGCACGCCGTATTCCACGATCTCCGGCACCTCCTTGGCCTGGGCCAGGAAGAAGGGCCGGGAGAGGAACAGGCCGATGAAGGCAAAGACAAGATAGCTGCAAATGGGCAGCAGGAAGATACCCACGCCGGCAGCCCGGTCCGCCATCTCCTGCTTCTTCTCGCCCAGAGAGCGGGAAAGCAGGGCGTTGATGCCCACGGCGGTGCCGGCGCCCACGGCGATCATCAGGCTCTGAAGAGGGAAGGCCAGGCCCACGGCGTTGAAGGCGTTCTCGCTGAGCCGGGAGACGAACACGCTGTCCACGATGTTGTACAGCGCCTGCACCAGCATGGAGATCATCATGGGCACCGCCATGCCGGCCAGCAGTCTGCCCACCGGCAGAACGCCCATTTTGTTTTCCTGGGGAGCCGCGCCTGCGGCGTTTTCTTTACTCATATTGGGGATAAATTCCTTTCTGATTGTATTTTTCAGAAAAAGGACGCGGCTGCAAGCCGCGCCTTTTTGGCATTTACTTTTTCAGCTCGCCGGTGGCCAGCTGGGTGAGGTAGGCATTGAGGAAACCGTCCAGGTCGCCGTCCATGACGCTGTCGATCTGACTGGTTGCATCCCATGTGCCGGGGGCACATGGGAACCCTGCATTTCACTCAAATGTCCGGGCAAAGCCCGTCCATTTCAAGGTTTTGCTCCGCAAAACGCTTGTTCGCCGCATAAGCGGCGGGAAACCAGCCAGCCGACAACTTACTTTTTCAGTTCACCGGTGGCCAGCTGGGTGAGGTAGGCATTGAGGAAACCGTCCAGGTCGCCGTCCATGACGTTGTCGATCTGGCTGGTTTCGTAGCCGGTGCGGGTGTCCTTCACCAGCTGGTAGGGCATGAACACGTAGGAGCGGATCTGGCTGCCCCACTCGATCTTCATCTGCACGCCCTTGATGTCGGAAATCTTCTCCGCGTGCTGCTGGATCTTCAGCTCGATCAGCTTGGCACGCAGCTGCTTCATACAGTTGTCCTTGTTCTGGAACTGGGAACGCTCCTGCTGAGAGGCCACCACAATGCCGGTGGGCTTGTGGATCAGGCGGACGGCGGAGGAGGTCTTGTTGATGTGCTGGCCGCCTGCGCCGGAGGAGCGGTAGACCTGCATCTCAATGTCCTCGGGCCGGATCTCCACTTCTTCGTCGTCCGGCAGCTCCGGCATGACCTCCACGGCGGCAAAGCTGGTCTGGCGGCGGGCGTTGGCATCAAAGGGGGAGACGCGGACCAGCCGGTGGACGCCGTGCTCGCTTTTCAGCAGGCCGTAGGCGTTTTCGCCCTCGATGGAAATAACGGCGGATTTGATGCCCGCCTCGTCGCATTCTTCATAGTCCAGGGTCTTCCAGGCAAAGCCGTGGCGCTCCGCCCAGCGGGTGTACATACGGTAGAGCATCTGGCACCAGTCCTGGGCCTCGGTGCCGCCGGCGCCGGAATGAAGCTGAAGAATGACGTTGTTGGCGTCGTACTCCCCGGAGAGGAGGGTGGTCATCCGGATCTCTTCGATGCTGGATTCCAGGATGTCGAACTCGGCTTTCAGCTCCTCCAGAATTTCGGGGTCCTCCGCCTCCTGGCCCATTTCGCACAGGGCGGTCAGGTCCTCCCAGGTGCTCATGAGCTTCTTGAAGCGGTGGAGCTTGTTCTGCAGCTGCTTGAGACGGGTCTGCACCTTCTGAGAGCGCTCCAGGTCGTTCCAGAAGCCGTCCTGGGTGGTCTCATCCTCCAGCCGGGCAGCCTCCTGGGAAACAGCGTCGATGTCCAGGGCGTCTCCCAGCTTCTTCAGTTCCGGTTCCAGATCCCGCAGCTTCTGCTTATAAGCGTCATATTCGATCAAAGCCATATCAGTCTCTCCATTTTCCATACGTATTACTTTAGCCATGATATTATATAGGAGTTCCCCGGATTTGTAAAGTAAAACCTGATGCGGGCAATATGGAACCTGCTTCTTTCGATAAAGGCAAAGGGACTTTACGCACAATTTACAAAATGATAACAATTTTATTATTGAAAATGACGAAGCTATCCGGTATACTACAAACAGAAAAAAGGAAAGGAGGCTTATACAGAATGATGAACAACTACATCATGGATGTGGACGATCTGATCTTCGACGGTCAGGAGCAGGGCCACAGTGAGCGGTAAGCTCAGGAAGGAACCACGCCGTTTGGGCGTGGATTTTTTTCGCCTTTTTCAGAAATCTGCGGAGAAGAAGCAAACGCAACCGTTTACGAATGCGGCACGGCAGGAAACGGATAAAATCCGGCGATTTCAAGTGCTTTTTGACATAAAACGAGCTTTTCCGGCACGATCTGCACAAAAAAGTTCGGCAATTTACAGGACGTGTTTTTCAGCACGCTGAAATAAAGACAAAAAATAAAGACCATGCCGAGAAAAAATTGGGTAAAACGTAAAAGTTGGTTAAAAAGTGCACACAGTTAGGCAAATTTGCTTGAAAAAATATGTGCTGATTGTTAAAATAATACAGCAATGATGCGAGATTCATTGTAAAGATTGTTAAGGAGTGGAAAAAATGGAAAACATCATTTGGGTCGCTCTGCTGTGTGCAGTTCTGGCTCTGCTGTTTGCCGCATGGAAGACCTCCGTCGTCTCCAAGGCTGACGCAGGTACGGAGCGCATGAAGGAGATCGCGGGCAACATCAGCGACGGCGCCCGTGCGTTCCTGTTCGCGGAGTACAAGATTCTGGTCATCTTTGTGGCTGTGCTGTTCGTGCTGATCGGCCTGTTCATCAGCTGGCTCACCGCCATTTGCTTCCTGGTGGGCGCTATGTTCTCCGTGGGCGCCGGTTATGTGGGCATGAACGTGGCTACCAAGGCCAACGTCCGCACCGCTGCCGCCGCCAAGTCCAGCGGCATGAACAAGGCCCTGGGCATCGCCTTCTCCGGCGGCTCCGTTATGGGCATGTGCGTGGTGGGCCTGGGCCTGCTGGGCTGCGCCGCCATCTATGCCTTCACCAACAATGTGGAGATCCTCACCGGCTTCTCCCTGGGCGCTTCCTCCATCGCGCTGTTTGCCCGTGTGGGCGGCGGCATCTACACCAAGGCCGCCGATGTGGGCGCTGACCTGGTGGGCAAGGTGGAAGCCGGCATCCCCGAGGACGACCCCCGGAACCCCGCCGTTATCGCCGATAACGTGGGCGACAACGTGGGCGACGTGGCCGGCATGGGCGCCGACCTGTTCGAGTCCTATGTGGGAGCTCTGGTGTCTGCCCTGACTCTGGGCGTGGCCGTGACCGGCACCTTCAACGGCGCTGGTGCCCTGTTCCCCCTGATCCTGGCTGCCGTGGGCATCCTGGCCTCCATCGTGGGCTGCTTCTTTGTCCGGGGCGATGAGAATTCCAACCCCCACAAGGCTCTGAAGATGGGCTCCTATGTGGCCTCCGCCGTGGTGGTGGTCCTCTCCCTGATCCTCAGCAACGTGTTCTTTGCCAGCATGTCCCAGGCCATCGCCATCATCGCGGGCCTGATCGTGGGCCTGATCATCGGCATCGTCACCGAGATCTACACCTCCGGCGATTATAAGTCCGTGCAGAAGATCGCCCAGCAGTCCGAGACCGGCGCTGCCACCACCATCATCAGCGGCATTGCCGTGGGCATGATGTCCACCGCTGTGCCCATCCTGCTGATCTGCGTGGGCATCTTTGTCTCCTACACCGTGGCCGGCCTGTACGGCATCGCTCTGGCCGCCGTGGGCATGCTGTCCACCACTGGCATCACCGTGGCCGTGGACGCTTACGGTCCCATCGCCGATAACGCCGGCGGCATCGCCGAGATGAGCGGCCTGGATCCCCACGTCCGTGAGATCACCGATAAGCTGGACGCCGTGGGTAATACCACCGCTGCCATGGGCAAGGGCTTTGCCATCGGTTCCGCCGCTCTGACCGCCCTGGCTCTGTTCGTCAGCTATGCCCAGGCTGTGGGCATTGCCGACAGCGGTATCAACATCCTGGATTCCCGGGTCACCATCGGTCTGCTGATCGGCGGCATGCTGCCTTTCGTGTTCTCCGCTCTGACCATGGATTCCGTGTCCAAGGCTGCCTACAGCATGATCGAGGAAGTGCGCCGTCAGTTCCGCACCATCCCCGGCATCATGGAAGGCACTGCCAAGCCCGACTATAAGTCCTGCGTGGCCATTTCCACCACCTCCGCTCTGAAGGAGATGCTGGTTCCCGGTGTCATGGCCGTTCTGGCTCCCCTGGTGGTGGGCCTCCTGCTGGGTACCGGCGCTCTGGGCGGCATGCTGGCCGGCGCTCTGGTCACCGGCGTGCTGATGGCCATCTTCATGTCCAACGCCGGCGGCGCTTGGGATAACGCCAAGAAGTACATTGAGGACGGCAACCACGGCGGCAAGGGCAGCGAGGCCCATAAGGCCGCAGTGGTGGGCGACACCGTGGGCGATCCCTTCAAGGATACCTCCGGCCCCTCCATCAACATCCTCATCAAGCTGATGACTGTTGTGTCCCTGGTGTTCGCTTCCATCTTCTCCGCCAGCGGCCTGCTGTAATCACAGCCCGCATCGATATACGGATACAGGACCGGCTTCCGCCTTTGGTGGGAGCCGGTCTTTTTGTCAACCTGTTTTTTGGACAGATATGTCGCTGTCCTTGACACGGTAATCGTTTGCCGATATAATATGATATGAAAAAGCAAAGAACAATGGCAGTTTTTCAGTGAAACCGGTAAAATCAGGCAGAAAAGGAGATAGGATATGATCTATTCCACCGAAGTGCAGCATATGTGCCCCGTGGCCAAGGGTGCGTATCACGGTCCCGCCCCCATTCCTGAGGAGGGCAAATGGGTCCAGGCCAAGGAGATCAAGGACATCAGCGGTCTGACCCACGGTATTGGCTGGTGTGCCCCCCAGCAGGGCGCCTGCAAGCTGACGCTGAACGTGAAGGACGGCGTGATCGAGGAGGCCCTGGTGGAGACCATCGGCTGCTCCGGCATGACCCACTCTGCCGCCATGGCCAGCGAGATCCTCATCGGCAAGACCATTCTGGAGGCACTGAATACCGACCTGGTGTGCGACGCCATCAACACCGCCATGCGGGAGCTGTTTTTGCAGATCGTTTACGGCCGCAGCCAGACGGCCTTCTCCGAGGGCGGACTGCCTGTCGGCGCGTCCCTAGAGGACCTGGGCAAGGGCCTGCGTTCCCAGGTGGGCACCATGTTCGCCACCAAGGCCAAGGGCCCCCGCTATCTGGAAATGGCCGAGGGCTACTGCACCCGGGTAGCCCTGAATAAGGACGACGAGATCATCGGCTACGAGTTTGTGAACCTGGGCAAGATGATGGAGTCTGTCAAGAAGGGCGTGGACGCCAACGAGGCGTTGGAAAAGGCCAAGTCTCACTACGGTCAGTGGGACAGCGCCGTCAAGTACATCGACCCCCGTCAGGAATAAGAAAAGGAGGAATTGGAAATGTCCTTATTTGAGAGTTACGAAAGAAGAATCGACAAGATCAATTCCGTCCTGTCCCAGTACGGGATTGCCAGTGTGGAGGAGTGCCGGGAGATCTGCAAGGCCGCCGGTTTCGACCCCTATGAGATCGTCAAGGGCATTCAGCCCATCTGTTTTGAAAACGCCTGCTGGGCCTACTGTGTAGGCGCGGCCATCGCGCTGAAGAAGAATGTCCAGACCGCCGCTGAGGCTGCCGAGGCCATCGGCATTGGCCTCCAGTCCTTCTGCATCCCCGGCTCCGTGGCCGAGGACCGGAAGGTAGGCCTGGGCCACGGCAACCTGGGCGCCATGCTGCTGCGGGATGAGACGAAGTGCTTTGCCTTCCTGGCGGGCCACGAGTCCTTCGCTGCCGCCGAAGGGGCCATCGGCATTGTCCGCAACGCCAACAAGGCCAGGAAGGAGCCCCTGCGGGTCATCCTCAACGGCCTGGGCAAGGATGCCGCCCAGATCATCAGCCGCATCAACGGCTTCACCTACGTCCAGACTCAGTTCGACTACTATACCGGCGAACTGAAGATCGTCCGGGAGATCCCCTATTCCGAGGGCGAGCGGGCCGCTGTCCGCTGCTACGGCGCCGACGATGTCCGGGAGGGCGTGGCCATCATGCACCATGAGGGCGTGGACGTGTCCATCACCGGCAACTCCACCAACCCCACCCGGTTCCAGCATCCTGTGGCAGGCACCTATAAAAAGGAGTGCATCGAGCAGGGCAAGAAGTACTTCTCCGTGGCCTCCGGCGGCGGCACGGGCCGCACCCTGCACCCGGACAACATGGCCGCAGGCCCCGCTTCCTACGGTATGACCGACACCATGGGCCGGATGCACTCCGACGCCCAGTTTGCCGGTTCCTCCTCCGTCCCCGCTCACGTGGAGATGATGGGCTTCCTGGGCATGGGCAACAACCCCATGGTCGGTGCAACTGTGGCAGTGGCCGTTGCTGTGGCTGAGAGCCTGAAGTAAGATTATCTGCTTCTGCGGGCACCCTGCCCACGGATACAGCGGGAAACTGCACTGTATAGTAAGAGCGGTGTGCAATGCACACCGCTCTTGAGTTGTTTAAAACAGGCAACCCCCGGCGGAAACGCACTTTGTGTCCGCCGGGGGATATTTTTTACAGGAAATCCTGGCAGGAGACCAGCAGGTCGATTTTTTTCCACTGGGTCTCTTCGTCGATGCAGTTGCCCTCCTCCACAGAGGCGAAGCCGCACTGGGGAGACAGGGCGATGTTGCCGCCCACCACGGCCTTGGCCTCTAAATAGCGGCGCTTGATATCGTCGTGGTTTTCCAGCACCGGGTTCTTAGTGGAGATGAGGCCGGCCACAAAGGTCTTGCCGGTGCCCTTCAGCACCGCCCAGGGATCGAAGGAGCCGGACCGCTCGTCATCGTACTCCACAAAGAAGCCGTCGTAGGGGATCCGACTGATGACGGGGGCCACGGAGTCATAGAATCCGGCGAACAGGGGGTGGCCCTTGAAGTTGCCCTTGCAGAAGTGGTTGGCGATGGTCATGTCGGCGGGATGGCCCTCCAGGGCCTTGGTGGACACCTGGCGGAACCAATCCAGGATCTCATCCTTCTCGTAGCCCAGCCCAGCCACCTTTTTCAGGAAGTTCTCGTCGATCATGTAGGTCCAGGAGGTGTCGTCGATCTGGAGATAGCGGCAGCCGTGGTCGTACAGGTCCCGGATGGCCGCCTGATAGGCCAGGGCGATGTCGTCGATCAGGGCGTTCACATCGCTGCCGTAATAGGGAATCTCCTTGATGCCCATTTGCAGATAGTTGTCCACCAGGATCATGTTGGGGCCGGAGATGCACTTCTTGGCGGTGATGCCGGGGTACTTGGCGGCCTCCTGCCGCAGGAAGTCGTAGGCTTCAATCTCCGGATGGGCGCGGTTGGGGTCGTAAGAGACCTTGCCGGTGATGTAGCCCAGCTCAATGTGGTTCACCACGCCGTTGCGTTCCCGGTCCAGGTGCTGGGTGGTGAAGCCGTCAAACTCCTTCAGCCAGTCCAGGTGCCACCATCTGCGGCGGAACTCGCCGTCTGTCACGTATTTGAGGCCGTGGGCCACCTCCTTTTCTACCAGCTTGGAAATTTCCGCGTTCTCAACGCTGCGCAGTTCCGGCAGTGTGATCTCTCCGGCGGCGTATTTGGCCCGGGCCTCCTTGATGGGGGCGGGGCGCAGGAAGGAACCGACAATGTCGTATTTGATGTTCAGCATAGCTGTTTTCTCCTTTATTTGGAATTTATGCGTTGACATCAGTATACGCCGGACGGCACACGCTGTAAAATTGGAAAAATCCATCTGCTGGTATAGGCTGCGCCTATATTGAAAACCGCCCTCCGTGCCTGAAAGCATGAAGGGCGGCTTTTTATGCCATGCCGCTGGTGCGGCGGCGCAGGACTTCGATATACTGTTTGGCCAGCGGACTGGGCAGGATGCGGCTGTGGGTGATGTAGCCGATCTCCATGGAATCGTCCACCAGCAAGGGGACGGAGACGATGTTTGCACCGTTCAGCGCCTGACTGATCACGCCGCTGCAAATGGTATAGCCGTTGAGACCGATCAGCAGGTTGAACAGCGTTGCCCGGTCCCGGACCACGATATCCTTTTTGCTCTCCCGGGTGCTGAGAATTTCCTCAGAAAAATAAAAAGCGTTGTGGGCCCCTTGTTCGTAGGAGAGCCGGGGATAGGGAGCCAGGTCCTCCAGGGAGATGGCGTCCTTGGCGGCCAGGGGGTTGGCAGTGCTGACAAACACATGGGGCTTTGCGGTGAAAAGGGGGGTAAAGACCAGCTCGTGGTTTTGCAGTTCCTTGCGGATCACGGCTTCGTTGAACTGATTCAGATACAGCACGCCGATCTCGCTGCGGAGCCTGGCCACGTCCTCAATGATCTCATAGGTCTGGGTCTCGCGGATGCGGAAGTCGTATTCGTCGCCGCCGCAGGCGTGCAGCAGGTCCACAAAGGCCTCCACCACAAAGGAATAGTGCTGGGCGGACACGCAGAAAAGGTGCTTTCCTGCCTGCTTTCCGCCGTACCGCTCCTCCAGCAGATTGGTGTGCTCCATGATCTGGCGGGCGTATCCCAGAAATTCTTCCCCCTCCGGGGTGGGGGTCACGCCCTTGTTGGTGCGGTTGAAAATGGCGATGCCGAATTCCGCTTCCAGGTCCTTGATGGCGGCGGTGAGGCTGGGCTGGGTGATGAAAAGCGCCTTGGCGGCCTCGCTGATGGTCCCCTTGGCGGCCACAGTGATGACGTATTTCAGCTGCTGCAATGTCATGGGTTGTCTCCTTGCTGGTTTTCCTCAAAAGAGGGGGTCTGCCATACCAGGCCGGCGCCGGTGGGCAGATAGGCGGGCACCGACTGGGCAAAGGCCTCCAGCCCCAGAGGGCCGGTGCAGTGGCAGACACCGGCGCAGGCGACAGAGCTGCGGCGGAAACAGTCCACCGTCCGGGCAATCCGCGCCGGGTCTGGGGGAACCAGATGAGTGCCGCCGAAAATGGCGTGGATGGGACGGCCCGGAAAGCGCCGCTCCACAGTGGAGAGAATGCTGCAGATGCCGTTATGGGCGCAGCCGGTGAGCACCACCAGCCCCGCCGGAGTATCCACCACGCAGACCTGCTCCTCCGGGAAGGTATCCAGCACCAGGCGGCCATCCGGCCCCTCCATGACCGAGGAGGGATGCACCGCCTCCTCTGGTCCGGGGACGGGGAAATTCCCCAGGAGATACACATGAGGGCCGATCTCCACCGTGTCGTCCGCCAGGCAGCGGAAACCGGTCAGGCCTTGCTGGAAGAACCAAGAGGGTTCCATAGGCGGGCCTACCAGCTCCAGGGTCTGGGCATAGGTCTCCTGCTGGGGCGGGTCGCACCGGTGGTCCCACCATTTCCGGATGAAAAAGCCGGTGTGGGCGTAAATGGGAACTTCCGGCGGCAGGACCGCCGCCAGGGACAGCAGGCCGCCGCAGTGGTCCCGGTGGTTGTGACTGAAGGCCGTAGCCGTGACCTGCCGAAGGTCGATGCCCAGCTTCTCCGCGTTCCGCAGGCAGGCACCCCGCTCCCCAGCGTCGAACAGCAGGCGGGTGTTCCCCTCCTCCAGATAGACGGACAGGCCGAATTCCGCCTCAAGGCGGGGGTCCAGGGCGGTGTTTTCCGATAAGACAGTCAGCTTCATGGCGGGCTCCTCCTTGTCAGATGCTTGAAAAACGGAGGAAACGCCGGGGCGTCTCCTCCGTTTCTGCGGATACTTTGGTAGGTTACTGAACAGCAACGGTGCGCTGGAAGGTATCGATCCAGGCTTCCTTATTGGCGGCGATGTAGGCCTCGTCAAACTCCTTCAGGGCGCTCATGGAGTCATCACCGAAGGCCAAATAGGTCTTGAGGGAGTCGTCCATAGAGGCGTTCTTGTTCACGGGGGCCTCGTTCATGACCTCGGCGATCTTGTCCTGGGTGTCTTTGCTGATGAGGTACTCCACGAACCGCTGGGCCAGTTCGGGGTTCTTGCAGTTCTTCACTACGTTGACGGTGGCGGGAGCAGCGAAGGAGCCCTCGGAGGCATCCACCCAGACCATGTTCAGGCCGCTGTCGGTCAGGCTGGGCATGTTGATGTCCATGAACACGGCGATGTTGACCTCACCGGTGGTAAAGGCATTGACAACGTCGGAAGAGGTGGAATACCACAGATCAATGTTGTCCTTCTTCTCCTGCATCAGTTCCATAGCGGGGGTCACGTCTTCCTGGCTGCCGCCCAGGGCCTCAGCCATCGCTACCAGCATGTAGGGGCCGGCGGTGGAGGTCATGTCGGGAAGAGCCACCATGTGGGCATACTGGTCGTCGAACAGGTCCTCATAGGAGGTGGGGGCGGGCAGACCGGCCTGCTCCAGGGCGTCGGCATTGTACATGATGCCGTAGCGGCACAGGGAGTAGCAGGGACCATAGCCGTCGGCGTTGACAGCGATATCATACAGGTCGCCGAGGCTGGTGACGATGCTGGTGTCGATCTTCTCGAACAGGCCGGATTCGTTGCCGGTCTGGGCAAAGCTCTTGGTCAGCAGGGCCACATCGGCAGTGGGATCGTTCTGCTCAGCCATCAGCTTGTTGAGCCGGTCGCCGTTGCCGCTGGTGGGGTCCACCACGATGGTGCAGTTGTACTGGGACTCGAAGTCAGCGGCCAGGGTCTTGAGACCGGCCTCGGCCCAGCCCCAGGTGGCGACGACCAGTTCGGCACCGCCGAAGTCCAGGGTGCCGTCGGAGTCCCCGCCGTTACCGGCGTTATCAGCGGGAGTTTCCTCCTGCTTGCTGCCGCCGCAGGCGGCCAGGCTCAGGGCCATGACCAGAGCCAGCATCAGTGCAAGAATACGCTTGCTTTTCATTTTGTTTACATCCTCCTGATTTTACTTGATGTCTTTATATACACAGAAATGCTGGGCGGGGAAGTGAAGCAGGACCTCACTGCCCTCCTGCACGTCCGCATATTCATGGATAGCGGGGTACACCATTTCCTCAAAGCAGCCGGAGACCTCCAGCCGGGTGGTGTGGCCCTTGTAGGTGGCGCTTTTGACGGTGCCACGGACGGTGTTTGCCCCCTCCTGCTCCGCAGTCTGGATATTCTCGGAGCGGATGGCCAGAATGCAGGCATCCCCCTCGGCCAGTTCCCGGGCGGATTCTGCCGGGACCTGGAGGGTGTGGGCACCGCAGCGGATCAGGCGCATCTCCCCTTCCGTTCCGGCGGCCGTGCCGTGGAGAAAGGTGGAAAAGCCCATAAAGTCCGCGATAAAGGGAGAAGCAGGCCGGTCAAAAACCTCCTGGGGCTTGCCGATCTGCAGAATGTGTCCGGCGTTCATAACGATGACCCGGTCCGCCAGGGAGACGGCCTCCTCGTGGTCGTGGGTCACGATGATGGTGGTGATGCCCAGCTCCTTCTGGATGCGCTTGATCTCCACCTGCATCTCCACCCGGAGCTTGGCATCCAGGTTGGAAAGGGGCTCGTCCAGCAGCAGGATGGAGGGACGGGTCACCAGAGCCCGGGCCAAGGCCACCCGCTGCTGCTGACCGCCGGAGAGCTGCCGGGGATAACGCTTGTCCATGCCGGTAAGCTTTACCAGAGCAAGCATGTGCTCCACCCGCTCCCGGATCTCCTCCTTGGGCAGCTTCTGGAGCTTCAGACCAAAGGCCACATTTTCAAACACCGTCATATGGGGGAACAGCGCGTAGTTCTGGAAGAAAATGCCGATGTTGCGGCGATAGGGCGGGATGGTGGACACATTTTTGCCGTCCACCAGGATCTGCCCGGCAGTGGGCTCGGTGAAGCCGGCGATCATGCGCAGTGTGGTGGTCTTGCCGCAGCCGCTGCCGCCCAGCAGGGCGATCATCTCGCCTTCGGCAGCCTTCAGGTTCATGGAATCCACCGCGGTGAAATCGCCGAACCGCTTGGTCAGTCCCTGTAATTCCAAAGTAGCCATAGTTTACACCTTTCCGTTCTCACTTAACAAACATGTCCAACCCTACAAACTTCTCCATCAGTACGATCAGAACCAGAGATGCCAGGATCAGCAGTGTGGAGATGGCGGCCAGAGTGGGGTCAAAGGTCAGCTCCATATAGTTCATGATGCGGATGGGCAGGGTGATGAACCTCGGGGTGGAGAGCAGGCTGCTCAGGGCCACCTCGTCAAAGGAATACAAAAAAGCCAGCAGCGCACCGGCCATGATGCCGGGCCGGGCCAAGGGAATGGTGATCTTGAAGAACACCTGAATAGGGGTGGCTCCCATGGAGGTAGCCGCATCCTCCAGCGTCCAGTTGAACACATGGAGTACAGACACCGTGTTCCGCACGATGTAGGGCAGAATGATAATGAGATGGCCGATGAAAATGCGCAGCATACCGGGGACACCGCCGATCTGGCTGTAGACCTGCAGCAGAACAAAGGCGAAGGCCACGCTGGGCACGTACATGGGAGAGGTGTAGTAATTCAGCAGGGCATCCTTGCCCTTGAAGCTGTACCGGCAGACGGATAGGGCCGCCGTGACACCCAGCAGGATGTCCAGGGCCGTGGCTAGAATGCCGATTTTCAGACTGTTCACCAGGCCATCCATAAAGTGGGTGGAGGAGCCGAAGATATTGGCGTACCATTTCAGGGAGAAGCCCTGGGGCGGGAAGGTGATGAGGGCTGTGGGCGTGAAAGAGGCGATAACGATCACCACCAAAGGTGCCAGCAGGAACAGCATCACCAGAATGGCAAAGATCCGGCAGGGCAGGTTTACATCTTTCTCGCGCATATCACTTTCCTCCTCCCATGCGTTTCATATATCCGGAGGTGCACAGCACCACCACGACCTGTACCAGCAGGATCATCGCCAGCAGAATGTAGCTGATGGCGGAGGCGGCGCCCCAGTCGAAGTTCACGTTGATCTCCTGGACCACCATAGTGGCCATCATCCGGAACTTGGAGCCGCCCAGCAGCTTGGGGGTCACGTAAGAGGTCATGCTCATGGTGAACACCAGCACGCAGCCGGAGATGATGCCCGGCAGGCTCAGAGGGAACACCACCTTGGAAAAGGTTTGGAAGGGAGAAGCCCCCAGGCTGTAGGCCGCGTACTCCACATTGGGGTCAATGCTCTGGAGCACGCCCACCAGGGAGAGAACCATGTAGGGCACCAGCAGGTGGATCATGCCGATGATGACCGCCGTCTCCGTGTTCAGAATTTTCAAAGGGGCGGAGATGAGGCCCAGGGTCTGGAGCAGCTGGTTCAGAAGGCCGTTGGTGCCCAGAATGACCATCCAGCCGTAGGAGCGCACCACGGCGCTGACCAGGAAGGGAAACAGGATCACGATCATCATCACCTGCTTCATGCGGGACTTGGTCCGGGCCATGTAGAAGGCCGTGGGGTAGCCCAGCACCAGGGAGATGGCGGTGGACACCAGGGACACCCGGAAGGTGACCCAGAGAATGTTGCGGTAAAAGGGGTCGCTGAAGAAGTTCACAAAATCGGAAAGGCCGTTTTCGTGCAGGGTGTGGACCAGAATGTAGACCATGGGCGCCACAAAGAAAAACAGCAGGGTCAATACGGTAGGCAGCGCCAGCAGCAGTGCCCGGTGTTTACGTTCCATCCGAACTTATCTCCTTTATCTCTTCAATCAAGGGCAGAAGCCGCTTGTGCAGCGCATCCACCAGACCCCGGTCCGTGCATTTCAGCTCCGGCGAAACCGCCAGCGGCATAAGGGTAAAGAATGTCAGCAAATTTTTGTGGGTGAAGCCCATGCGGCGGCAGTCCGCCAGGAACTGCTCCATCTGCGCCAGCAGCGCTTCCGGAGACTGGTCGCACATCAGTCCCGCCAGCGGCAGGGGGATGAGGGTCAGCACCTTGCTGTTTTCCGCGGTGCAGAGCCCGCCCTGCGCGTCCCGGAGAGTGTTGGCCGCCAGGGCCATATCGGCGCCATTGCCGCCGTAGACCGTCAGGTTGTGGCAGTCGTGGCCGTAGGTCAGGGCGGCGGCACCGGTGACGCCGTCCATGCCCGTCAGCAGGCCGATGCCGTGCTGGTCCCGGCCGTAGCGGTTGAACACCGCCATTTTTAAATAGGGCGCCGTTTCCAGCCGTGCAAAGCCCTGCTCTTCGGCAGACAGGGGCAGGGCCTTCCGGACCCAGTGGGTGCGGATGGAGGTGCCGTCCTGGCCCATCAGGTTTACCAGAGCGTTGCCGCCGGAAAAACCGGAGGGCACCGGCACCCGGACGGCAAAATCCGCCTCTGTCACGGGACGGAGATGAACGGAGCCCCGCAGGTGGTCCGGGATCTGATAGAGAGCGGTGCGGGGCAGATAGCTGCCGTGGTCCCAGACCACTTCCCCGCTCCGGAGCACCAGCTCCGGCCTGGGATGGCACAGGTCCCGCACCAACTGAATGTCCGCCTCCATGCCGGGGGCGATGCTGCCAGTGCGGTACAGCCGCAGGCGGACGGCAGGGTTGATGGTGGCGTACCGGATGGCCCGGATGGGGTCCAGCCCCAACTCGATGGCCCGCTCCACCACGAAGTTCAGATGGCCCTGGCGCATGAGCCGGGGCAGGGGCACGTCGTCCGTCACCAGGCAGATGCGGTCCTGGACCGGTGCGTCGTTCATGGCCTGAACGATCTCCCGGCTCAGCATGCATTCCTGCACCTGGACGGTAAAGCCCAGAGCCAGCTCCTCCCGGAGCTTTTCGGCGGAGGGGGTGGTATGGTCGCTGTCGATGCCCATGGCCCGGAAGATCTGCAAGCGGCGGCCGGTGAGGGCGGAGACGTGGCCGTCCAGAAAAACGCCCCGGTTGGCGGCGGCTTCGATGACGGAGAGCATCCGTTCATCTCCGGCGGCGACAGCGTTGAAATCCATGACCTCCCCCAGTCCCGCCACTCCGGGAATGTCCAGCAGGTCTTCCATTTCAGCAGGACCCACGTCAAAGCCGGAATCCTCCAGGCCGGGGGCGGATGGAACGGTGGAGGGGGCGGTGAGGAGCACCCGCAGGGGCAGGTCCCGGCAGGCGTCCGCCAGGCCCCGGACTCCCTCGATGCCCAGCACGTTGGCGATCTCGTGGGGGTCGGCGCACACCGTGGTGGTGCCGCAGGAGAGGGCCACCCGGGCAAAGTGGTCCGGAGTCAGCATGCTGCTTTCCAGATGCATGTGGGAATCCACGAAGCCCGGCAGGGCGTAAGCGCTGCCGCCGTCCATGGTTCGGCGGCCCTCCGGCGCTTCCTCCGGGCCGAAAACCCCGGCGATATGACCGTTGACAATGCCGATGGAGCCGCTTACAATAGAAGCGCTGAACACGTTGACGATCTGCACATTGCGGATCACCAGGTCAAAGGGGCGGCTGCCCAGCATGGCTTCGGCAATCTCTTTCAGCAAGGCGCATTCCCCTCCGTTCGGCAATTTTAAAAATGAGACTACTTTATTCTAACTTTCTGAGGGAAAAAGTCAAGGTCATACCATACCATAATTTCGGACGGGAATCGCCCTTGTTTCATATAAGTTGAACTAATGAAATACCCATTCAAGAACAGGAGTAATGAATATGATTTCAAAAGAGGTCCTGGCGCTGGAGCCTGACGTGATCGCCTGGCGGCGCCATATGCATCAGAACCCGGAGCTTTCCTTTCAGGAGGTCCATACAACGGCTTACCTGACGGAGGAGCTGAAAAAAATACCGGGCCTGACCCTGGAATTTCCCACCAAGACCGGCGTGGTGGCGGTGCTGAAAGGCGCCCAGCCCGGTCCGGTGCTGGCCCTGCGGGCGGATATCGACGCCCTCCCCATCCAGGAGGAGACGGGCCTGCCCTTTGCCTCCACGGTGCCTGGGGTCATGCACGCCTGCGGCCACGACGGCCACGCGGCCATGCAGCTGGCGGCGGCCAAGCTGCTGGCGGCGGAGCGGACCAGCCTCAGGGGCGAGGTGCGGTTCCTGTTCCAGCACGCGGAGGAGCTGCCTCCCGGCGGCGCGGCGGAAATGCTGAAGGCAGGCGTGATGGAGGGCGTGGACGAACTGTACGGCATGCACCTGAGCTCCAACTTCCCCACGGGCACCTTCGGCGTCCGGCCCGGCGCCCTCACCAGCGCCACCGACCGCTTTGACATCCGGGTCATCGGCAAGGGGGGCCACTCCGCTTTCCCGGAGACCTGCGTGGACCCCATCGTCATCGCCGGTGAGATCGTGGGCGCCTTGCAGACCCTGGTCTCCCGCCGCATCCAGGCGGTGGAGCCTGCAGTGGTGTCCGTGTGCATGATCCACGCCGGAGAGGCCTATAACATCATTCCCGGCGAGGTGGCCATCACCGGTTCCACCCGGACCTTCAGCAAGGAGACCCGGGAGCGGCTTCCCAAGCTGATGGAGGAACTGGCCCGAGGCATCTGCACGGCCCACGGCGCGGACTGCGATTTCAAGTTCACCCTGGGGTATGCCTCCGTGATCAACGACAAGGCCCTGACGGCTTCCGGCCGCAAGGTCATTGAGGAGCATTTCGGTGAGAGCGCCGTGCTGGAGATCGATCCCCTGATGCCCGGCGAGGACTTTTCCGCCCTCCAGGAAAACTGCCCCGGCTTCTTTGTGGAGCTGGGTGCCCGCAGCGAGAAAAAGGGTATTACCTTCCCACACCACAACTGCCGCTACCTGATGGACGAGGACGCGCTGAAATACGGCGTGGAGTATCTTTACCAGCTGGTCCGCAGCCGCCTGGCGATCCACTGAATCAGATGAAAGACTGCGCCGCGGAATCAAATCCGCGGCGCAGTTTTTTTAATCAAAATCGGGGTAGCCCTCTTTCAGAGTCTCGTCGTAAACGGCCCGGTCGCCGCCGATGAACTTGGGCCGGGTGCGGGCCGCCAGAAGAATGGCCTGGCCGATGTGGTTCTGCTCCAGTCGCACCGGCACTGCCACCTTTTTCAGGTGCATACCGATGAGGGTGCCGCCGATGTCCAGTCCGGCGTCCGCCCGGATTTCCTCCAGGGCCACCGGGTGCCGGAAGGCGTGATAGGCGGCGGTGGCGAAGGAGCTGCCGGCCTTGGGCTGAGGGACAACGTTCACAATCTCCGCCCCCGGCACGGCCTCGTGCTCCACGATCAGTGCCCGGTTCAGATGCTCGCAGCACTGAGCGGCCATGTAGACCCCCATGGGGGCGAACACGCTGTTCAGGCCACGGAAAATGGCGTCCGCCACCTCCGGCGTGGACCAGCTGCCCACCTGACGGCCCACCACCTCGCTGGTGCTGCACCCGATGACCACGATCTGGCCCCGGCGCAGATGGGCCGCCTCCGCCAGCTGGCGGGCCGCCTGGGCGGACTCCCGCTCCACCTGTTCTACCAGCTGATGATTTTCCAATGTATGTACCGTTCCTGCCATGACAGGTTCCTCCTTCTCAATATCAATAGACGGACAGGAAGCCGTGCGGAAAATCCGCACGGCTGAGCCTGATTCTTTTTACGCGTTGAAGCCGCTGAGCACGCTGGACTTGGACTTTTGCAGCAGAATGGCCAGCGCCATGCCGATGGCAATGCCCGCGATGCCCTGCACAATGTTGCCGGGGATGCTGGCGGCTGCCGCCAGGCCCTTCCCCAGGATCAGGGAGGCATAGAAGAAGTAGCCCAGGACCATGATGGTCTCGCCCACGATGCCGCTGACCAGCATGCCGGTCTTGCCCCGGCCCAGGGCCCGGAAGATCAGGGCCGCCGCCATGGCGTCCACGCCCTTGATGATGAGGGTGCCGGGGACATAGTGGCCGTAGCCGCTGAGCAGGTCCACCAGCATGGAGCCGATGCCTGCCGCCGCACCGCCGTACCAAGGGCCCAGCAGCCAGCCGGACAGCAGTACGAAGCAGTCGCCCAGGTTCACGTAACCGTTGACGGGAGAGGGGATCTGGATGATGCTGGTGGCCACATACACCAGGGCGGCCATCAATGCGCTGAGGACCAGTTTCAAAGTTTTCTGGCGAAGCTGCTGACTATTCATATCAATCACCTGTTCCGGCGTTTACCGCCTGTTCTTGCCTGTATTATACCTTGGATTGATATTATCTCAATAGCCAGAATGAGATAAAATAATAAGGCCAGGCAGAAAATCTCCCGCGCCATTTTGGCGCGGGAGATCGGAAAGGGTACAGGCTCAATAGCGGCCGATGGGGGGCGTCACGTAATCCGGCAGGGGGCAGTGGTAGCTGCCGCCGTTTTTCTGCTTCAGTTCCTCCCGGGCCTTGGCGATGACCTCCGGCTGGTCCATGGTGCGGATGGCAGCCAGGGTCATGATCTCCGCCGCCCGCAGCATACCCTTCATGCCGATGTCGGAGCAGGCGAAGGCGGTATTCTGCCAGGAGTGGCCTACGTTGCCCAGGCAGGCGGTGGCCACGTGGAACATGACGGTGGGGGTGGCGTAGCCCACGTCGCCCACGTCGGTGGAGCCGGAACTGTAGGCGGTCTCCTTGGGGGTGAAGGGATGGATGATCCGATCCAGGGGCTTTTCCAGGGCGGCGTCCAGCTCTTCCGGCTCGAAGTAGTAGCCCAGCTTTTCCCGGATGCCCACCATGGTGGTGCGGGGATAGGTGCGGAGGAACTCCGCTGCCAGCTGGTACTCATCCTCCGTCCATTCCGGAGCGCCCATCTCCCGCATGCACTGGTCCACCACGGCCCCCAACGTGCGGTTGGGGACGTAGTCGGAGAAGGCCATGGTGATCTCATACTTCATCCTGGTGCCGGTCATCAGGGCCGCGCCCTTGGCCACGTCCACCACCCGGGTGAACAGCTCCTGGACCTGGCTGACCTTGGGGGCCCGGACTTCGTACTTGATGACGGCGTGGCTCTGGACCACGTTGGGGGCGGTGCCGCCGGGATCGGAATAGGCATAGTGGATGCGGGCGGCATCGATCATGTGCTCCCGCAGGTAGTTGCAGCCCACGTTCATCAGCTCCACGGCGTCCAGGGCACTGCGGCCCAGGTGGGGCTCTCCGCCGGCATGGGCGGCGATGCCGTCAAAGGTGAAGTTGGCACCCATAATGGCCACACTGCCCCGGGAACCGACCTCGTTGACGGTTTCCGGGTGCCAGGTGTAGGCGAAGTCCACGTTGTCAAAATAGCCGGCCCGGGCGATGAACTGCTTGGAACCGGCCCCCTCCTCGGCAGGACAGCCGAAGAAGATCACGGTGCCGTCTTTCTTCTCCTTGATCAGGTAGTCCTTCAGGGCCACGGCGGCGGCATAGCACCCCGCGCCCAGCAGGTTGTGGCCGCAGCCGTGACCGGCACCGCCCTCCTGGACGGCCTCCTGGACCGGGCAGCCCGCCTTCTGGCTCAGGCCGGACAGGGCATCGTATTCCGCCAGAAAGCCCACCACCGGCTTGCCGCTGCCGGAGGTAAAGGTGGCGGTAAAGGCGGTGGGAATATCCGCGATGCCCTCCTCAATGGTGAAGCCCTCCTGTTTCAGAGCGGAGATGAGGGCGGCGGCGGACTTGGTTTCCTCGTAGGAAAGCTCGGCGTAGCCCCAGATCTCCTTGGCCAGGGCTACGGTGGTGTCCGCCTTGGCGGAGACCAGGTCTTTGATGGTCTGGATCATTGTATCAATCTCCTTTACAGTACCATGCTCAGGAATTTAATGGTGCTGGGTTCGTGGGGGCAGGTGAAGATCTGCTCCGGGGTACCCTCCTCCTTGATGACGCCGTCACAGATGAACAGCACCCGGTCGGACACCTCCCGGGCGAAGCCCATCTCATGGGTGACGATGAGGATGGTCATGCCGCTGCGGGTCAGCTCCCGGATAACGTTCAGCACCTCTTTGACCATTTCCGGGTCCAGGGCGGAGGTGGGCTCGTCAAAGAGCATGACCTCCGGCTTCATGGCCATGGCCCGGACGATGGCCAGCCGCTGCTTCTGGCCGCCGGAGAGCTTCCGGGGATACTGGTCGGCCTTGTCTCCCAGGCCCACCCGGCGCAGCAGGGCCATGGCCTCTTCTTTGGCCTGGTCCTTGGGGACCTTCTTTTCCAGCACCGGGGCCAGGGTCACGTTTTCCAGCACCGTCAGGTTGGGGAACACGTTGAAATGCTGGAACACCATGCCGATGCTCTGGCGGTATTTGGAGATGTTCAGCTTTTTGTCGGTGATGTCCTGGCCCTTGAAAAGGACCTGGCCGCCGTCCGGCGTTTCCAGCAGGTTCAGGCACCGGAGAAAGGTGGACTTGCCGCCGCCGGAGGGGCCGATGATGGACACCACCTCGCCACGGCGGATCTCGGTGGAGATGCCCTTCAGCACCTCCAGCTTGCCGAAACTCTTTTTCAGGTTCCGGGTTTCCAGAATCACGTCAGTCACTGACGGTCAGCCTCCTTTCAATGACCCGCAGGAGCCGGGAGAGGATAAAGTTCAGCAGGAAGTAGATGATGCCTACGATGGTCAGGGATTGGAGGGCCAGGAAGGTGGCGCTCTGAACGGTTTTGAAGCTGGTCATCAGTTCCCCCACGAAGAACACGGAGGCAAGAGAGGTGCCCTTCACGGTGGAGATGAACTCGTTGCACAGGGCAGGGAGAATGTTCTTCACCGCCTGGGGCAGGATGATGCGGGTCATCACGTGGGTCTCGGAAAGGCCGATGCTCCGGGCGGCCTCCCACTGGCCCTTGTCCACCGCGCCGATGCCGGCCCGGATGATCTCGGAGATGAAGGCGGAGGCGTTCACCACCAGGGCTGCCACGATGCACTGGGTGTCCGTCAGTTCAAAGGGCACCAGCTTGGGCAGGCCGATCCAGAAGAAATACAGCTGAAGCAGGATAGGGGTGCCCCGGAGAATTTCCACATACACGTTGGAGATCAGCCGGAGAATTTTCAGGCGGCTCATCCGCATAAGGGCCACCACCATGCCCAGCAGGGCCCCCAGGAACACGGTGACTGCCGAGATCCAGAGGGTGCCCCACAGGCCTGAGAGGTACACCGGATAATATTTCAACCAAACTTTGATGACCTTTTCCATGGGATTCCGCTCCTAAAACCGATTTTGCCGCTTATTCGATGCCCAGGGCCGCGGCCTGCTCCTCATATTCGCTGTACCAGGCGTCCGTCTGGCCGTTTTCCTTCAATTCAGCGATGCACTGGTTGACCACTTCCGCCAGGGACTCCGTATCGTCCATGGGCATGGCCACGCAGGTGCCGTTCATGTTGGGGTCCACCTCAAAGCGGTAGTCGGTGATGACCATGCCGCCGTTGGCGTCGGCATACAGCTGGGCGGAGGCGGTGTTGCAGATGCACACGTCGGCCTTGCCCTCGGCCACGGCCAGGTAGCCGTCGGTCATGTTGGCCACCAGCTTGAATTCCTTGCAGGCGCCGTTGATGTACTGGTTATACAGGGCCTCCTGAACGGAGCCGCTCTGGGTGATGACCACGGCGTCCTTCAGGGAATCCAGGTCGTTGTACTTGTCGGCGTCCTCCGTCCGGACGATGAAGCCGTAGCCGGAATTGTTGGAGTAGTACACATCGCTGAGCCGCATGGCCTCCGCCCGGGAGGGGGCATAGGCGATGGCGGAGATGGCGAAGTCGTACTTGCCGTCGGCCACGCCAGAGAGAACGGCGGTGTAGTCCAGGGCTGTGATCTTCAGGTCCACGCCGATCTTGTCGGCAATGTACTTGGCCACCTCAATGTCCATGCCCTGATACTGGTCGTCCCCGCTCTTGGAGGGGTCTACGTATTCAAAGGGAGCGAAATAAGGCTCGGTGCACAGTTCGATGTAGCCCTTTTCCTTAATCTGTGCCAGACGGTCCTTGCTCTCCTCGTTCTTGCTGCCACCGCAGGCGGTGCAGGCCAGAGCCAGAACAGCCGCCAACAAGATTGCCATTGCCTTTTTCATATCGTTGCCCTCATTTCTGTTGGTTTTGGGACGTTGGTGCCGCCCTTTTGATGGTATTTATCATAGCAGGGACGGTTTCATTTGTCAACGCTTTAACGTGATAATTCGTTACCAAATTACCAAATAAAAATCACGGCGCTTTTGTGACCTTTATGCAAGGGGGCTCCGGATGCCGGAAGCTGTGAACGGCCGCACGGAAAAACCCCTGAATTTTAACCGGTTTGTTTCCACTTGTTCATAGATTGTTCATGAATGTTTCCGCGCTTTCAGGTATGTTTAAGTCAACAGTAGAGGGTAACATAATTCTGACTTTTTTAGGAGGTTTTTTCATGAGACAATTTCTCAAAAAACGGGTTCCCACGTTCTTACTGACCCTTGTGATGGTCATGACGATGGTTCCCGCCGTGTCCGCAAAATCATCGGATATTACATATTCTGTCAAACCCGGCGACTCTGCCACCTTCTCTGTCAGCGACTTCTCGGATTACTATGATAAGTACTGCTCCGGCACCTTTGAGCATGTGGAGTTCAGCGTTTCCAGAAGCGACTACAGCAATTTTGAGGGCAGCGTGGCATACCGCGGCGATAACCTCAGCAGAGCCGATCTTGTCGGAAGCAAATTTTATGATACCAGTTCCGACTTTGACCCCGACAGCGACAGCTATCCGCTGAAGCGTCTCTCCTTAGTGGCGGATTCTTCCGCCAGCACCAGCACGCTGGAAATTTCCTTCACCGCTTACGGCACACGCAGCAACGGCAGAACCGACAGTGTTGACGGTACGCTGTCTCTGGAAGTCTCCAAGAGCGGTTCCACCGCCTCCAAGGGCGACATCGTCTATGAGGTGAAGGCCGGCGACGAGGTGTCTTTCAGTGGCCGGGACTTTGAGAAGTATTTCGACAAGTACTGCGACGGCACCTTCCGCTATGTGGAGTTCGACCGTCCCAACAGCTCCGACTATGCCGACGGCTACATCTACTTCCGCCACGGCAAAACCCGTGAGGACTATTTCACCCGCACTCAGCTCAGCGGCACCAAGTTCTATTACAGTGACAGTGACTACGGTGACTATGATCTGGACGAGCTGAGCTTCGTGGCCGACAAGTCCTTCTCCGGCCCCATAACCCTGTCTTTCACCGTTTACGGCGGCAGCGGCACCAAGACCAACCGAAGTGAGACTGGCACGCTGGTGATCAACGCCTCCGGCAAGTCCACCGCCTCCAAGGGCGACATCACCTACGAGGTGAAGGCTGGTGACGAGGTGTCCTTCAGCGGCCGGGACTTTGAGAAGTATTTCGACAAGTACTGCGACGGCACCTTCCGCTATGTGGAGTTCGACCGTCCCAACAGCTCCGACTATGCCGACGGCTACATCTACTTCCGCCACGGCAAAACCCGTGAGGACTATTTCACCCGCACTCAGCTCAGCGGCACCAAGTTCTATTACAGTGACAGTGACTACGGTGACTATGATCTGGACGAGCTGAGCTTCGTGGCCGACAAGTCCTTCTCCGGCCCCGTGACCCTGTCCTTCACCGTTTACGGCGGCAGCGGCACCAAAACCAACCGGAGCGAAACCGGCACGCTGGTGATCAACGCCTCCGGCAGCTCCTCCGGCTCCACCGCCAAGGGCGACATCAGCTACACCGTAAAGGCCAGTGAGGAGGTTGCCTTTGACGAGGACGATTTCCAGAAGATTTACGACAAAAGCAGCTGTACCGGCACTTTCAAATACGTGGCGTTTGACCGCCCCAGCACCAGCG
>OBLF01000873.1_pt1 | contig 28962 bp, 28 predicted proteins | sample 1519231 | NCBI WGS metagenome assembly OBLF01 (sample SAMEA2602895, study PRJEB22501) | metagenome | reverse complement strand
AATCATAGATACCGTAAGGGATTTTATTCTTTATTTAAAACTTTGCAACAGAACCGTATTTTCCAATCTAAACAAATGAAACTAGGCTTTTAACAATAATTAGGCAAAAGTCGCTCATCCTCTACAGGTGGGTGATTAATGCCGCTCGATATGGTTGTTAACCGTCGGTTACTCGAAGATTGATATATAAGACTTAGTACCTTTTTATTTTGCTCCATGTTATGGCCGAAGGTCTAAAGATACAATCATTAGTCTAGAGAAAAATTAAGAACCGTAGGAACTACGGGGATCGCTTGGTGAATAAGAGACACTGCTATTAGTGAAAAAATAAGATATCAAGTACGCTCTATTCCCAAAAATTTCGTGACTTTACTCATGAGAGGTTCAAGTAGTATATTTTTAATCAAAATTGACGTAACTTTTAATAAATACTACCTAAATAAGGTAGTATTTATTTTTGTGTTTTAAAAGAGGAAGTCCAATATATCTATGGGAAACTTCTTAAATATTATGTTGGTACATGAAAATATACATCCCTGCTAGACTATTTACAACATTTTACTTTGTACGTATTCTTGTTTTAAAAGGAATGGGATAAAATATAGGTACAATAACTATTTGATGCTAAATATAATTAATGGAGGAGAGATAGTGAACATACTTAATGAAAAAAGATATGTATGGTTTGCTGGTAAAAAATATATTACTACTTTCAAAAGATTATCCGAGTTAATGCAGCAGACTGTTAAAAGTGCTATGCCTGAAGGATACAAGTTTAATTTTGTTCAATCTTCAGTATCTACTGAAAGTATCTATTTTTCAATTCTTTCTGAGAGTAGGCTTTTTCATTTTAGAATAAGTTCTCATGTAAAGAAAACTGATGTTGATATATATATGTTCCGTACAAATAATTATAAAAATTTAAATGATTTGAGTAGAAGTATCAGTGAATATCACAAGGGGAATAGCTATCTCAAGATTCGATTTTCACATATATTAATTTTACTACCATATTTGAATGAGAATTTCACCCTAATTCAAGTAGATAAGTCTTTCATTGCCTCAGGTAATCAAGGAAATATGAATATTACAAGTAACAAAACGTCACGTGTGCTATTGGCGTTGATGGGTTACGGAATTCTTTATAGAGATGACCAAAATGGCCAGATTCTAATAACTCGGGCCGGGCGTTCATTATTAATGAAATATAGAAAATTTATACCGGAAGATTTTCAAAACTTACAGTTAGAAAACATGCGTTTAGAAGATTTATTTAGATTAGCAGAAGATGATAAGTATAGATTTGAAGTTTTGAAAATTCAAAAGAATGAACTATTGAATAAGTTATATCCTGAGAATGCGATAAAAGCACATTTTGGTGATGCTAATCATATGTATAGTTGGTTCATTCCTAAAAGATTTAGAGGGAAAATCAATGCTGGAGATCAAGTGAAAGTACTCAATCGAAATAGTACAGATGTCGTAATGATAACAGATATCTATGTAGAAGATGAAGATATAATCAAATATATGAAGCCTGTGATAAAACTTGTTAATAAAAATAAAGGAAACGGATAACACTTTACAATGCTGTTTTGGTACTCCAATTTAAACAAAACAATCGAATTTACGTACTTAATTAAGTACGTTAGAATGGAGATATAAATTAGAGGGGGAGTAGATATGGCAAAAACTGTCTTAAATCCTAGCTCAGCACGGAAAAATTTTTATAAGTTGTTGAAAGATGTAAATGAGAATCATACGGAAATTGAAATCATTAGTGAGCGCAGTGAAAATAATGCGGTGCTTATTGGTTTGGATGATTGGAAAGCAATCAAAGAAACGCTATTACTTGAGCAAATAGGCACTTTGGGTGTTGTTCGTAAGCGAGAAAAAGATGATAGTGGATTTACTAATGTTGATGAAATTGATTGGGATAACTTATAATGAATAACTATTCTGTGATGATTAAAAACTCGGCTAAAGCTGATTTAAAGAAAATCAAACAGTCTAATTTGAAACCTCAATTTGAGAAGGTTATTCAGACTTTAAAGGAAGATCCCTATCTCCCTACCCAATCATTTGAGAAGTTAAAACCTACACATGAAGGTAGGTATTCTAGAAGATTGAATAGACAACACCGGGTTGTTTATAAGGTAGATGAAGATGAACACGTGGTTGAAATTTATTCAGCAAGGACGCATTACGAGTCACAGTAATTACTTGTAAATACATTATCTCGTGGTATAATGTATTTACTAAGTAATTACATACTGTTAGAAATGAGGGATTTAAATGATTACAAAAACAAGAAAACAAGGCAATTCAATCATGTTGACAGTACCTAAAGATTTTAATGTTCCTAATGGAGTCGAAGTTGAAGCAAAGTTGGTAGAGAATGGTATTCTTTATGAATTTGTTGAACCACAAAAAGAATTTTATGATTTTAGCGAAGATATTTTGTCTGATATAATTGCAGAAGGCTACGATAAAGATGAGATTCTTGTAGAATTTAAGAATAGAAAAAACAAAATGCATTCTTCCTTTAGAGATATTGCTGAAGATACACTTACTAATTCTAAAGTAATGACTAAAGAGGAGTTGGCAACAGAAATTGGCTTATGAAATCGTTCCTTCAAAACATGTCATTAAGTATTTAAAAAAGCTAAAAGAGAAGCCATTGAAAGAAAAATTTTTGAATTTAATTTATGATGAAATTGCGATTGATCCATATAAGGGTGAACAAAAAACTGGGGATTTATTAGGTATTTGGTCTAGTGGGTTCAAATATGCGGGCACAACATATAGAGTAGCTTACGAGATTATAGAAAACAAGGTTATTCCAGTATTGTTATGTGGAACGCATGAAAACTTTTATGAACAGTTGAAAAAATTAATCTAGTGATTTGTTGTCGTTCTTAAGAAGGACGGCTTCTTTTTTATCGAAAATCTGATTCGTCTACATGACTAAAGTCGCGAGTATTCTCTGCTTCTCGATAAATTAAATAACGTCATTACTTTGAGGAAAGCTATAAATCAATATATTTCAGCTTTTCCTTATTTATGTACTACCTTTTACTTATTAATTATAAGGTAGTACCTATATATCTTTTTTTTGGTAGTAACTAAAAATAAATATGTTATAATAGTATCAAATGAATATTGCTAAAAGAAAAGAGGTAGGAACGTGGTAGCGAAGAAATATGTAATCGGTAATTTTAAAGGTGGCGTAGGTAAAAGTACGTGCGCGCAAATGTTAGGGTTTGAATCAGCAGTTAATGAAGGAAAAAGAACCTTGATAATTGACTTGGATATGCAAGGAAATACTTCTGATGTGATGAACTTAACGCATATGAACTTCACTAACGAAGAAGGAGGCGGAGAAGGTGAACCGATTGTTTACGAAAATACTGTGACTGACGTGTTGATAAACAATCTTCCACCTAAAGAGGCTGTCTATAAAGTAATCAATAACCTCTATATACTTCCAGCAGACATGTCCTTTGAAATGTATGATGATTGGATCAAAGACCAATATAATGATTCATTATCCCAATTCAAATATATGAAAGAAAAGCTAGAACCATTATTTGATGAGTTTGACGTCATCTATTTAGATGTCCCACCTTCTATTTCTGTATATAGTAAATCCGCGATGTACATTGCGGACTGGGCAATCGTCGTCTTACAGACCCAAGTAAAATCGATGAGAAATGCGATGCAATATCTTGAGTATATGGACTTTTTTGTGAAAGAATTTGATACAAATTTATATGTTGCTGGTGTTATTCCTTTCATGTTGGAAAGCGGTGACGCAGTAGATCAGGAAATGTATAAACAAGCCCAAGAGATTTATGGGGAACATTTGATTAAAAATGTTGTACTCAAAAATGCACGCTTAAAACGATACGACGGATCAGGTATTACGATGGAGAAGACAAAGAAAGGTCTCTTAAAACAATGGGATCGCAAAAGCCACGAATTATTTATCAGTATTTTGAAAGAATTGGAAGAACACGAGAATTGGTATGCGGAGGTGGAGTAATTGGCTGACATCAAAGGACTTGATATTTTTGGGAACAACAAAGGACTCGCCAAAATAAAAAAAGAAGCAGAAGCAAAGAAAAAGCAGCAAGCAATTACACCATCTGAAAATAAGCAATTAGAAGTGCACCAAGTTCAAGAAATAAAAACTTCCTCCAATGTTGAAAGACAGAGTAGAGGAAGAACAAAAAAAGTTGGCGCACCAATCAGAAAGTTTGATAAGGTTTATTCCACCAAGCATCCTTTAAAACTGTCGACTTTGTTAAATGCGACTTCCAGAGTTTTAGTAGAAAAGTATGAGACTAATATGACAAGAGATGAATTGCTTAGAAAAGCTTTAGATGAGTATATTAAACAGAATCTTACGCAAGAAGATAAGCAAGATTTGTTTAATGACGTGGTGAAAGAACTAGACTTGTTCAGAGAAAAATATCCAATTGTTCCAGAATTAGATGATCGTGGAGAAATAATAAGAACTACCAGTCAGATAAAACAAGATACCGAAGACTCACTGCGCAAAGGGTGGGGAATGAATAATAAAGTTAGATAATAATCAAAGAAGAACTAAGTAACTACCTTTAAACGGTAGTTACTTAGTTCTTCTTTGATTTGCGTGAAATAGAGGGGATTTATTTTTCTGGTTACGTGATTAAAAAATCCAAAAAATGAGCATAGGAACGGTTATGGTTTTAGGGTGTGTTTTAATGAGATATTGTGATTTCATTAACAAGTGTATGATAATCTGTTGTTGAGTTAGTAAATAAGTAATAGAGCTAACTCTAAAATAAAACTATTAGGAGGAGATGTAGATGAAAAAGTTTAAAAAGAAAATATATTTAGGATTGGTTGTTGGGGTGAGTATGTTTGGGTTCATGGCTCATACTAAACAAGTAACTGCAGATACTAACCAAAAAGAAAGGATTATGAGCCAATTAGATGACTCTCAAATAGAGTATGTACCCAATGAGCTAATTGTCAGTTTAAAGGCTACACAAAGAATTTCAACAGAGAAAAATAAACCGCAAAATTTATTGGGTGTAAAAGTTATGGTGGAAAAAGATTTGACTCTTAGGACAAATGAAAGCGATTATAATAAGCGAGATCAAGTATTATTAGTGAAATTGAACGAAGAAATTAGTGTGGAAGAGGCAGTAAGAACATTTAATGCTTCTGATATGGTCAATTATGCAGAGCCAAACTATGTGGTTGAACTAGAGCCGTTGAATAATGTTGAGGAGCCAAATACAACTGATTCTTTAGGAAATCGATCAATTATTCTTAACGATCCTAATTGGAGTAAACAAGCTAATTTAAGAGAGATTAGCATGCCATCCGCTTGGGAAGAAACCAAGGGTTTGGATCTGTGTCAATAAAGTGGACTCATTTTTTGAGAGTTTTTTTGCAACCAATCCACTCTCGAGTTGTTTCATGATTTCAGACAATCGTCAAACTAAAACCGTTTGACCATTCTCTGAAACCATGAAAAGAGATTCTCGTGGATTCGTTCAAAAAATGTGAGTAGCTATTGCGCGTGCTGCCGAGCTTGGTCTTCTGCCTGTTGTGGTGTCAGATAGCCAATTGCTCCATGAATTCGCTTGCGGTTGTACCATCCTTCAATATATTGAAACAGTTCGAGTTTGGCTTCTTCATAAGAATGATAGGTCGTTTGATAGACTTCTTCTTTCTTTAATGCCGCGTGAAACGATTCGATACAGGAATTGTCGTAAGGCGTACCTTTGCGACTATAAGAGTGCGTTATCTTGTTCGTGAAAATCGGAGCTAGTATACTGCGAACCAAGATCGGTTTGGATGATCAGTCCGTCTGTCGGTTGTTGATTTTGGATTGCTGATTCTAGCGCATTCATCACGATTTCAGTGGTCATCTGCTTGGCGTAAGTGTAGCCGATGATCTTTTTCGAATAAAGATCGATCACAGAAGCCAGGTAGGTCCAGCCGTCTTTTGCAGTCGAGATATATGTGATATCAGCGGCCCATTTTTGATTGATGCTGGTTGTGGAGAAATCTTGGTTTAAGAGATTTGTCCGTTCTTCAACGCGCTCTTTAGAAGCCTTGGTTGGATGATATTTTTTTACGGTGATCGAATGGATGCCAAGGAGACGCATCCGTTTTTGCTCCCGTTTGATCGACAAATCAAAGCCTTGCTCTATCAGCTGATGATGAATTTTCCAGGCACCATAACGTTTCTTGCTGTCTGTGTAAATCGATAAGATGGCTTTATCGATGCGTTCATTTTCAAGTTCACGCTGACTTGGTGTATGTTTGAGTTCCTTATAATACGTGCTTGGAGCTACTTCCATTACTCGCAAAAGCATGCGCGTCGGATACTCGTTGCTCTCGTTTTCAATGAAGAGGATTTTACTGTATAAGTTTACTTCGTGAATATAGCCATTGCTTTTTTTAAGATTTCGTTCTCCTGTCGCAGACGCGTCATTTCTTTTTCCATCTGTTTAATCTGAGCGGGAGTCAGCGAACTGCCAGTAACGGGCGTGTTGCTTTTCTTCCATTTGTAAATCGTTTGTTCTGCAATGCCATATTCACGGGAAATTTCGGCAACCGGCTTACCAGTTGCGACGAGTTGAAGGATCATGTCTTTTCTTTCTTGACTGTACTTTTTCATTTAGCGAACTTCCTTTCGTTCGAGGTTATTATAGTCCTCTCCCAAAATGTGTCCACTAAATCATCCTAACACCAGGTTCTAAGGATGTGAAGGTAGCGGTCATTGATTCAGGAATTGATTATCAACATGAAGATCTTTCTGGAAATGTAGATGAAAGTTTGGGATACGATTTTTTTAACGATGATACAGATCCTATGGATACTATGGGACATGGACACATATTGCCGGGATTATTGGTGCTCAAACAAATAACGAATTAGGTGTTGCTGGAATAAATTGGGATGTTACGATGGTACCTATACGTGTATTTGGTAGTAGTGGAGGTACCAGTTTGGCAATCTTAACTGAAGCTATTAATTATGCATCCCAAAAAGGGTTTCCAATTATCAATTTTAGTATAGGTAGTGTTGTTTATAGCAGTACAGAAGAAGCAATTAAAAACTATCCTGGATTATTCGTAGCAGCAGCTGGAAATAATGGGATAGATATGACTGATAAACCTCTTTACCCAGCTTCTTTGGATATACCTAATATTATTACTGTAGGAAATTCTAGTGGTTATGAACGAAGTTCTGATTCAAATTATAGTAAAACAGGTGTTGATTTATTCGCTAGAGGGTTTCGTGTTTTTAGTACATTTCTAGGAAGTAAATACACGTATATGTCAGGTACCTCGATGGCAACACCTCATGTCACTGGTAGTGCTGCATTAGCGTTGTCACTAGATCCTGATCTATCTACTGATGAATTAAAAAAAATCATTTTAAATAGTGTTGATTCATTTTATGAACTATCTGATTTATGTCTTACAGGGGGAAGACTAAATACGAATAATGTCGTACGACAAGTAACGGGTAAACTTACTGCATCTAATATCACATTAAGATTAAATAGTGAATGGTCAGATGAAATTGCTAAAGAGATGTGTCACGTTCACTGGATTGACCAGTCAGGAAATGATTTGACGGATCAAGTGGTTGTTCTAAAAAACGAAGTGGATACATCTAACTTTGGCGATTACGAAGTAGTATTTGCATCACCTGATTTAACAGATCAAATCTCAGTTACAGTGACCGTACCTCGATTACGTAAACTTACGCTAGGAAAAGAAACAGCAACCATTGATATTGGTTCCGCATGGGATAGTGTCATAGCCATTGATACTTTTCAAGTGAAAGCTATAGATGATTTTGGGAATGATGTTACAAATCAAGTACAGGTTACTATTAATGCTGATATAGATACAATTAATTCAATTCAAGCAGTGATTAAGTTTGAAGTTCCAGAATTAGGCTTAGCCCAAATTGGTAGACTGAATATTACTGCAAAAAATAGTACAATCAATGGATTGAATGAAGTTAGCATCGAGTATATTATTTGTCAAATTAAGCGAGACAAAACTTTCCATTTACGTAACTCAAAAAAACTTCTAATGGTGTTTGGTAATTTAGTGATTTTCTAGGGATATGGTTTCTTTTGGACGCAACGGATGAGATGAATCCTTGATTGACTTGGTTGAAGTCCATTTCTTTTGGTAGTCCATCTTTTCGGAGGAGTCCGTTTGAATGTTCATTTAATCCCCGTTGGGAAGGCGTTCCTGGGTCTGCGAAATAAATATCAATATCATTCGTATTACTAATACTTTTCCAATTAGAGAATTCTTTTCCACAATCAAAGGTAATTGATTTGAAAAGATTTTTGGGTACGGATTGAAGCCATTCATTAATCGAATTTTCAATATCAACTGCCTTACGGCCTTCTGGTTTCAAGGCGATAATGGCTTTTGAAAGTCGCTCAACGAGTGTGATGACGACACTTTTATGGTGGATGCCGACAATCGTATCACCCTCTAAATGTCCAAATTCTTCTTCGAAAACGACATAATCTTTTTTACGTTCAGAAATATTTCTTTTGAATGCCTGTTTTCCACATTTTTCCTTATAACCATTTGGTTTTCGTTTTCCTTGCATCGGTAAATGTAAAACATTGAATTCTCCCGTCTTAAACCGGCGATAGAGGGTACTTACTGAACAAGAGAAGGTTCGCTCTGCACGGCCAATAATGACGTCTGGGGTCCAACCTTCAGTTGATCTTTTTGCAATGTATTCTTTTTCCTCAGCAGGAAAAATGATTTCGGTTCTCCCACAACGTCGCTTATTTTCTTTGTATTGTTCAAAGTATTCAAGTGCTGTTCCACCACATTTGAGAAAGTTATAGACATTGTAAATTGTTTGGCGTCCACGTTTAAGCTGCTTCGCAACGATAGCAACCGGAGTTTCTTGATGAAAATATGCTTCTATCATTACAAGCTCGTTTGGTGTAAGATGGGTATAAGTCATTTATGTTCACTCTCCTTGTATGCTTTAGCGGGTATTACAATTTGAGTGTAACATAAATGGCTTTTTTATTTGTCTCGCTTAATTATACAAACGGCGAGAATATCGACAAGACTAGGATATTTTTTTATATATGCATATCCTTGTGGTGCAGTAACTCCTAAATTTTTTAAATTAGACAGACTTATTGGTAAAAGTATTTCTTCTAGGTGGATAATTTCGTAAGCATATTTTCCCTTTTAAACTAATTGTTCAAACTTATCGTCTCCTAAAGAGAGTGTAAAATATTTTGTGTAAATGAAAAAATCCATACAAAAAAGGAAGTCGCTTCTGTAGAATAAAGTTAACGACAACCAATTCACAGAAAAGAGGACTTCCCTATGAATGATTTTACTACAGAAATTGTGCAAACTCTAGTCACTAAAGGCGATTTAAATGAATTATTCCGTTCGCACTTAGAAAAAGCGATAAACACACTCCTACGGACTGAATTAACGGCTTTTTTAGATTACGAAAAATATGATCGCACTGGTTTTAATTCAGGTAATTCGAGAAACGGTTCTTACTTTCGATCAATCAAAACCGAATATGGTGAATTAACATTGGAAATACCTAGAGATCGTAATGGTGAGTTTAAACAACAAACTTTACCAGCCTACAAAAGAACAAACGATACATTGGAAACCACTATTATCCATTTATTCGAAAAAGGTGTTACGATGTCTGAAATTGCTGATTTGATCGAAAAAATGTACGGTCATCACTATACTCCACAAACCATGTCCAACATGACTAAAGTTCTGACTGAAGAAGTAAATGCCTTTAAATCCAGAGCCTTAAATGATAAGTATGTCGCTATTTTTATGGACGCTACTTACATTCCACTAAAACGTCAAACCGTATCCAAAGAAGCGATTTATATTGCCATTGGTGTACGAGAAGACGGCACTAAAGAAGTACTGAGTTATGCGATTGCTCCAACTGAATCAACATACGTTTGGAATGAGCTGCTACAGGATATTAACTCCAGAGGAGTTCAAGAAGTCTTGCTTTTTATTACGGACGGCTTAAAAGGCATGAAAGATACTATCCATCAAATTTATCCTAAAGCAAAATATCAGCATTGTTGTATCCATGTATCTCGTAATATCGCTCATAAAGTACGTGTCAAAGACCGAAAAGAAATCTGTGATGACTTTAAGGCTGTTTATCAAGCTAACTCAAAAGAAGAAGCGAATACCTTCTTATCCGGCATGATTGAGAAATGGAAGAAAAACTATCCTAAAGTGACGCAGTCACTCATAGAAAACCAAGACTTATTAACTTTTTATGATTTTCCACCTAGCATTCGTAGAACCATTTACTCAACCAATCTAATCGAGTCTTTCAATAAGCAAATTAAAAGATACAGCCGTAGAAAAGAGCAGTTTCAAAATGAAGAATCACTAGAACGCTTTCTAGTCAGCATTTTTGATACATACAATCAAAAATTTCTAAACAGAAGCCATAAAGGTTTTCAACAGGTAACCGATACATTAGTTTCAATGTTTACTGAGTAACTAATTATTTTGCAGGAGGACAATTTATTTACACAAAATTATTGACGCTCCCCTCCTAAAAAGTAGTGTTGATTTTTCTTAAGTTTAGTAATTGGATTTTTTACAATCAATTTATACTTTAAAGCTTTGGTGGGGATTGTTTCGTAAATCCAAAAGATATTATAAGGATCTGAGGTAAGATAGAAATTTCTAAATTCAAAGTTTTTTTGTTTGTTTATAATTTTTTCCATGTATCGTGGATAGATACTAATAAGGATATTGTTAGTCATCGAGTGTCCATAATTCTCGTGTGGATTTTTCATTAATATAAGCTAAATAACTATTTTCAGTTAACTTAGCTGCCAGTTCCTTACTAGCTTCAGTCATTTCTATTAATGCTTTCCAATTGGGGATAGGGCTATCCAAACCAGAAATTTTTGTCGGCTTATTTAAACGATTCCATTTTCTAATTGTTGTTCCTACTCTTATAGCTGAACTCGAACTGCTTTCTGTATTGTATTTATTTTTCACTTGTAAAAGAATTGGTGAGGTTCCTAAATAACAGAAATCAACAGCTCGATATACAGAGCCGGCGCACCAAATCCAACCTTCAGGTTCTAACACTTCGGCTAAATATTCCTCTAAAATACTTCCGTTCATGTTCTCAGCGCTCATATATAAAAAATGTCCACGCAAGTAGTCATTCAATACTTTTTGATCATCAATATTAGCATTTGCTGCTACTCTAGTAGTTAAAGCAGCATCTTTTTCGCCAAATGTTTTAAGAGGTTTTTTTAATGCTGGGTTATTCCTATCCCTGATGTATTTATTACACCATTTTGTTAAGTAAATTTTTGCCATAATTAATGGATTATCACTATCAGGTACTGATATACAAGTGAACAAACTTGGTCCATTGTTGAGTGCAAAATAAAAAAGTTCTTTTAAATTTTTATGATACTTACTATCTTCAACGTCATCGATAACTTCATCAAAAATAATGGATGCCTGTTCTGTGGTTAAACCTTCATTTAAGATTGATTCAAAAGTTCTATTTTTGTTAGGCATATACGTCACGTAGCTTGTTATCAAGAATAAGATTCTTTCTTTTTTTTTTTTGCTTTTTCTAAAAGGGAGTATGCTAAAATAAGAGGGTATATAGCAACTTTAAATAAGAGATAGGAGTGTATCTTTTTGGGTGCAGAATTAAATCAAAAATTATTTAGTGCGGCAGATAATCTCCGTAGTAAAATGGATGCGTCAGAATATAAAAATTATTTATTGGGGCTGATTTTCTATAAATATTTATCCGACCGTTTGTTGGAACAAGTGGTTCTTTTAGCAGATGAATCCTTAGAGGAATATGATACGGTAAGCAAACAAACGATGTTGTATCGTGAATTACTTTCAGATGAAGAATCAAAAGAAGACCTGATTGCCACAATCGTTGATATTTTGGGGTATTCGATCTCACCAGAGTATCTTTTCAATGTGTTAGCAGATCAAGCAAAACAAGCAATTTTTCAATTGAATGATTTAAATAAAGCATTTGTACAACTTTCAACGACCTATGGCCAATTCAATGGGTTATTTGATGATGTGGATCTCCAATCGAAAAAACTTGGGACAGATGAGCAACAACGAAATGTCACGATTACCGAAGTTATCAAGAAATTAAACGACGTAGATGTTTTAGGACATGATGGAGACGTGATCGGTGATGCGTATGAATTTTTGATCAGTCAATTTGCTTCAGAAGCAGGGAAGAAAGCCGGAGAATTTTACACGCCTCATATGGTTTCTGATATGATGGCACAAATCGTGACGTTGGATCAAAAAGAACGACGATTCTTTAGTGTTTTTGATCCAACCATGGGTTCAGGTTCCTTGATGTTAAATGTGCGTAACTACTTAACTCACCCAGATAACGTTAAATATCATGGGCAAGAATTAAATACAACGACATACAATCTAGCAAAAATGAATTTGATTTTACATGGGGTAGATGCTGAAGAGATGAATCTCCGCAATGGGGATACGTTGAATAAGGACTGGCCAACAGATGAACCTTACACATTTGATGCAGTAGTGATGAACCCACCTTATTCGGCTAACTGGTCAGCAGATACGACCTTCTTAGATGATTCTCGGTTTAATCGCTATGGGAAATTAGCGCCAAAATCCAAAGCAGATTTTGCGTTTCTTCTTCATGGTTTCTATCATTTGAAGGAAACAGGGACTATGGCCATCGTCTTGCCACACGGAGTTTTATTCCGTGGCGCTGCAGAAGGGGTCATTCGTCAAAAATTACTAGAAGACGGCAGTATTTATGCTGTGATCGGTTTGCCTGCGAACTTATTCTTTGGCACGTCGATTCCAACGACGGTGATTGTATTGAAGAAGAATCGTCAAACTCGAGATGTATTATTCATTGACGCTAGTCGAGAATTTGTCAAAGGAAAAAATCAGAATAAATTATCGGAAGAAAACATTCAAAAAATCCTCGAAACCTACGCTGAAAGAAAAGATGTCGAGAAATACGCTCATTTGGCAACCTTTGAAGAAATCAAAGAAAATGACTATAACTTAAATATCCCACGCTATGTAGATACTTTCGAAGAAGAAGAACCAATTGATATGGTTCATGTCGGAAATGACATCAAGAAGATACGACAAGAACAGCAAGTGCTAGAAAAAGAACTTTTAGAAGCGATCTCTTCCCTGCAAACAACACCTGAAAACGAAGCGTGGTTACAAGGTGCGCTGGAGGTGTTCAAAGATGAGCAATAATGCACAACCAGAAATCCGGTTTCCTGGTTTTACTGAAGGTTGGGAACAACATAAGTTGATTGAAGTAGCAAGATATCGAAATGGAAAAGCACATGAACAAGCTATAGATGAGAGTGGTAAATATATCGTTGTAAACTCTAAGTTTGTATCTACTAACGGTAGAGTTAAGAAATATACAAATATAATAATTGATCCTTTAAAGAAAAATGAATTGGCATTTGTTCTTTCCGATGTTCCTAATGGTAAAGCAATAGCTCGAACATTCTTAGTAGACAAAGAACATAGATACAGTCTTAATCAACGTATTGCTGGAATTACACCGCATAAAGATACAGATAGTTATTTTTTAAATGTTTTGATGAATAGAAACCCCTATTTTTTGAAATTTGACAATGGTGTGGGTCAAACAAATCTTACAAAAGCTGACGTAGAAAATTTTATAGGGCATTATCCCAGTTACGAAGAACAACAAAAAATCGGCACGTTCTTCAAACAACTTGACGACACGATCGCTCTTCATCAACGCAAATTAGATTTGCTGAAGGAAACGAAAAAAGGATTCTTACAAAAAATGTTCCCTAAAAACGGAGCAAAAGTGCCAGAAGTTCGTTTTCCAGGATTTACGGAAGATTGGGAAGAGCGTAAGTTTGGAGAAATAGTTCAAGTGAGTCGGGGATTAACTTATAAGCCTTCTGATGTACAAATAGAGGGTATCAGAGTTTTACGCTCGTCAAATATAAACGAAGACGTATTTGTTCTAAGGGATGATGATGTTTTTGTTAAACCTGATGCTGTCAATATTGCTCCAATAAAAAATGGAGACATTTTAATTACTTCGGCCAATGGTTCAAGTCGATTAGTAGGTAAGCATGCAATTGTTAATGGATTACAGGATAAAACAGTTCATGGTGGGTTTATGTTACGTGTTAAGTCTAAAAATACATGGTTTACAAATTCCTTAATGAGTTCTAGATGGTATAACTATTTTATTAATATTTATGTTTCTGGTGGAAATGGAGCTATAGGTAATTTAAGAAAATATGATTTGGAATCTCAGACAATAATTGTTCCAGATGATGAAGAACAACAAAAAATTGGTGCCTTCTTCAAGCAGCTAGATGACACGATCGCTCTTCACCAACGCAAGTTAGATTTACTAAAAGAAACGAAAAAAGGCTTCTTACAAAAGATGTTTGTCTAGGAGGGAAGAAGAATGAAAATTAGTCACCGTGAGGAAGCGGAAGTCGAAGAACAGTTGATCCGTGTATTGGGGGAAGGGCATAATCAGTGGACGTATCGTCCGGATCTAAAATCAGAAGAAGATCTTTGGATCAATTTACGTCAAAAAATTATCTCAAATAATCAATCAGAGTTGAATGATTCTCCTTTGACCGATAAAGAATTTGAAACGATCAAAACGGAATTATTGCTACGAACGAAAACCCCCTTTGATGCTGCGAAATGGTTAAAAGGTGAAAATGGGATGGCTCGGATCACGATTGAACGGGAAGATTCGCAATTGGGTTCTGTCTCACTTATCCTTTATTCCAATCAAGACATTGGTGGAGGAATCTCTACCTATGAAGTGGTCCATCAAATTGCAAAACGTGGAAGTAACATAGAAGCACGGGATCGACGTTTTGATGTTACCTTATTGATCAATGGATTACCGATTGTCCAAATCGAGTTGAAACAAGTAACCGCAAAAGATGGCGTCTATCAGGCGTTTAACCAAATCAAAAAGTATGCAGAAGAAGGCATGTTTCGGAACAATATCTTTTCGACCTTACAGTTGTTTGTAGTTTCCAATGAACAAACGACCCGGTATTTTGCAAATGCCTTACCGAAAGACTTGCACCCTAAGTTTTTATTTAGTTGGCGAACGAAAGACAATGAAAAAGTAGAAAACTTATATGAGTTTTGTAAACAAGTGCTAAATATCCCGGATGCCCATCGCTTGATTGCGGATTATACGATTGTCAGTGAAGATCAAGACAATAAAACCCTCATGGTGTTACATCCTTATCAAGTACATGCGATTCAAGCCTTGTTTATTGCCGCAAATAAACACCAATCAGGGTATGTGTGGCATGCGACTGGTTCAGGAAAGACGTTGACTAGTTTTGTATCTACTAAGCTTTTAGCACGAAAATCGGGGATCGATCGAACGATCATGTTAGTGGACCGCAAAGATTTAGATAATCAGACCACCACAGAGTTTACGAAATTTGCTTCGGAATTTAATACGGGGATTTCTTCCGGGAACGCCAAAGCGAATAGCTTGATCGTGGGAACAGGAAGTGCCAAAGAGTTAAGTGAAACCCTGTTGGCAGATGCCAATGCAAATGTTGTAATCATTACAACCCGTCAAAAACTAGATGCGGCGTTGAAATATGCAAAGAAACAGGAAGAGAAAAAAGGAACCAATCGCTTCCAAAAATTAATGGGGCAACATATCGTGTTTGTAGTAGATGAGTGTCATCGAGCGTTAAGTGCTGAAAATATGGAAGAAATCAAAAAAATGTTTCCGAAGTCCACTTGGTTTGGCTTTACAGGTACACCGATTTTCCCTGAGAATCGGAAACAAGCCAAAGGGCAATTGGCACGTACGACCCATGATCAGTATGGGGAAGTCTTGCACACCTATACCATCAAGAATGCATTAGAAGATGGCTCTGTTTTAGGATTTCAAGTAGAGCATGAAAATACCGTGGAGCCGACTTCATTAGAGAATAAAATCTATCGGAAATTAAAAGAAGTAGAAACATATGCAGAGTATTCACCGGAACAGATCAATCGTATGATTGATCAAATGGAGCCTGTCAAAAAAGAAAGTTATTTGGACCCTGCTGTTTTTGAAGCAGATGAACATATCCAAAAAGTCATTCATAAAATGTTCCGTCCAGATAATGCCTATACAAAATTTGATTTTCGAAATGGCCGTCCAACGAAATCTGCAATCTTAACCACGAGTTCCATTGACATGGCTAAAAAGTATTATCGAGCCATCAAAGAGATGACGAAAGAACCTGATTGGTTAACAAAAGAGTTTCCCGATCAGCCCATTCGTGAAGGACGAACGATGGAGGATCCTGATTTCCCAAGGATCGCTATTACCTATTCATTAGAAGAAAATAACCAAGATTCAAGTGCCCAACAAGAAGAAATGAAAAAAATTATTGAGGAATATAATCAGTATTTTGATACTGCCTGGTCATTAGCAGACATTGAGCGTTATAACGGAGACATCAATAATCGTTTGGCACGAAAAAGAGCGGAATTCAAACAATTTGGGAAACAAATCGATTTAGTGATTGTAGTGGATCGTCTATTGACAGGTTTTGACGCCCCTACGATTCAAACCCTATTTGTGGATCGTAATCTAGAGTATGCAGGATTGATTCAAGCTTTTTCACGTACGAACCGTACGTATCCTGAAAAGAAAAAAGGATTGATTGTGACGTTTCGTAAGCCAGCGACAATGGAGAAGAATGTCGAGGATGCGACAAAACTGTATTCAGAAGCAAAAGAAGAATCGGGTTTGATTTATCCAAGTTATCAGGAATCCAAAAAAAGATTCAAGCAGGCATATGGTAAGTTAAAAGAGGTTTCATCCATGGAATCCATTGATGAACATACGCCACTTGAAATCCGTATCGAGTACGTCAAAGCATTTCAAGAATTGAATCGTGCTTATGAATCGTTAGTGACTTATGACGATTACAATGATGACATGGTGAAATCTCCAACTTTGAACAATCAAATTCAACTTTTGGAAGAACAAATTGGCGTGTACGAGACCGTGAAGGGTTCATTAATAGAGGAAGAACCAGAAAAAGAAGGAGAAGATTTTTCAACGATCGAATTTTATAGTGAAAATACCACTAAGTTGTATGATATTGATTCAACTTATATTGATCAATTACTAGGAACTTATGCTGCGAATAGTTCAGATGCACGAGAAGAAATTGAAAAAGCTTTGGCTAAATTGAATAAAACAGAAGGAGTCAAAGAAGTTTACCGACAAATTTTAAATGCGTTTGATGTGGGGACTTTAGATAGTAATGAAGATATCTTTGTCATTAAACGTCGCTATTTTACACAAGCAAGTGATGATTTGATTCATGCCTTTTCCAATGAGTGGTTTGTCTCTGAGAAAGAATTACATGCTTCTAATCTGCAATATCTACCAGGTGAAGATCGAATTCCTAATATGAAAGCAATTATCAACAGTAAGGATTACGAAGGATATAAAGCCAAACATCCAGAAGCGAAGCCATTTAAATACACACAAGAAATGAAGCGAGCATGGCGTAAAATGTTAGATGATGAGTTGATTCCACTTGAGAATGAATTGAGGTAAACGAGAAAATTGAAGAAATTGTATGATAAACATGTTAATAAATGATGCTCGAAATAAAATTTGGTTTTATTTTTACATTGATACGGTAAATAAAATTTGAAAGTAGAAGAAAATATGAACAACAATGAAACAAAAAAAACATATGAACTAAGAATAACTGCTGATGAGATTAAATCAACAGACCCAACATTTACTATGAAGAATCTAAGCTTAGGGGATAATTATCAACCAAAAGATGCTTACTTCCGTACGGCAGAAGGCGAAATAACTAGAAGAAACTACGGTAAAAATGAACGGAAAATTTCAAATCAAACATTACCGCGATTAGCTATTCAAATGTTTGAACGATCGATTGTTTCTCTACCAGAAAGCGAAAGAGCAACATTTCCTGTGTGTCGATATCACTCAGGAGATGAGATAATACGAGGAATTTTTCCAGATGTTGACAGTTTCAAAAAAAAAAAGGAAGTCCATTGAATTTTTGATTTATAAATATAATGAAGACAAGCAGATAGTCATCTATTGTTGGAGTATTTTTTCAACTTTATTATTTGTACAAGAATGTTTGAAACGTTTTGGAACATCTGGGGATGAATTTATTCTTGTTTATAAAGGGAAAGAGAAAAAGGAAATACGAGTAGGAGAGACTCAGACTATGACCAATCATTTGTTGAAATCATATGTTTCACATTTACTCAAATCTAAAAACCTTATTCTACGTGGCGCTCCTGGAACAGGGAAAACATTCCTTGCAAATGAAATGGCAGCTGATGTCGTTTCAAATGGCAGAACTACACAAATCAATGAATTGAGCGAAGATGAAAAGAGCCGAATTGGATTTGTCCAGTTTCATCCTAGCTATGATTATACTGATTTTGTCGAAGGTTTACGTCCAACTACATCCGATGATGGCGTTGTTAGTTTCACCTTGAAAGATGGAAGCTTTAAGAGCTTTGTTGAAAAAGCAAAGAAAACAAAGAAAGTAAATGGACAAGATAATTTTGAAGAAGCTTGGGCTAAATTTTTTGATGCGGTAACGGAAGCTAGTATAGAGGGAGAAGGCTACAACAAACTTAAAACATTGACAGGTAAACCAGTACGCAATCTTCTAGCTTATGAAAGAAATGAAATTCAAGGTGTTTATCCTGCTAAAACCAATACTTATCTAAACCATGACCAAATTTATAATGTCTATCGTGGATTGCCTGGTACGCCAAAAGGTGGATTTGATGCTTATCGAAAAGCGATTGTAAAACACTTAAAAGAAGAATTTGGCTTAAAAAACTACACGGCGTCAACGGTAGATTCTACGAATAACCAAAACTATGTGTTTATCATTGATGAAATTAATCGGGGCGAAATTTCCAAAATTTTTGGCGAATTATTTTTCTCAATTGATCCAGGGTATCGCGGGCATAAAGAAGGTGTTTATACACAATATGCGAACCTCCATGAAAATCCAGAAGAAAAATTCTATATTCCTAATAATGTTTATATTATTGGGACGATGAACGACATTGACCGTTCTGTTGATACTTTTGATTTTGCTATGCGCCGGCGATTTACTTTCTTAGAAATAAAGGCAGAAGATTCAGCACAAAAAATGCTGAAACAAGAGAAAACAAAAAAACTTATGATGCGCTTAAATGAGGCGATCGTTGCCAAAGAAAAAGGTGGACTGTCAACGGATTATCAAATTGGCGCTAGTTACTTTTTAGGTATTGATAATGGCGAGGAGACAATGGAACAATTATGGGATACTAAGTTATATCCATTATTGAAAGACTATTTTCGTGGTGAACATAAGGCGAAAGAAAAATTAGAAATACTAGAAAAGGTATACTCTAATGACGGTGATTTAGATGAAGCTGAAACCTCTACACGATAATCAAGAAATCAATGACTCAGTTGTGCAACATCCAATCATTACGAACTTAGTTAATCGTGACTTAAGTAGTTTAGAGAAAGAAAATTTTATTATCTTTCCGCAACAGTTAAATCAATCCAAGGATCTAAGTGAAGATAACTTGATATTTCAATCAAGAAATGGAAAAATTTGGACTTGTAATGTCGTAGGTATCCTTAGCGATTCAACAGATGAATTAAGAATTCATTCTAGATTCGCTAATCAAATGAAGCATGAAGATTTCTTTTTACGTTATATGCTTCAGCGTGTTTTGAATTACAACGTGATTAATGATCATTTTAGTGCATCTAAAAAGATGACATACTACGATTTGTTGGTATTTCTCTTTCCTTATTATCTGAATGAAGCAATGCGTAAAGGGATATACAAAGAATATGTCAAACGAGAATACAATAATGCCAATATCAAGGGAGCTATTGATGTTGCAAAACACATCCGTTCGAATGTTCCTTTCGTTGGAAAAGTTGCTTATCGAACACGAGAGTTCAGCTATAATAATCATCTGACGCAACTTATTCGTCATACTATTGAAAAAATCCAAAATGAGTATGATTTCTTACTTAGTGGAGATGAGGATACGAAAGAAAACGTGGTTCTAATCAAACAAACAACACCTGATTATGCTAGATTAAACCAATTTAATATCCTTCAAGAGAAAATATCCTTCATCCAGTCAAACATAGTTATTACGAGGAGTATTCGGCTCTTCAACAAATCTGTATCCAAATTTTATCGGAAGAAAAATCAGGATTTGGAAATGATAAAAATCAAATACATGGAATCATTATCGATGTGTCTTGGCTATGGGAAGAATACATTGGAAAAGTCACTGGTTGGAAACATTATGGCAGAGATAAAGGGTTAGCAACAATGCATTTATTTCAAGAGCCCAACCGGTCCCCACGATATCCAGATTTTACATTTAATAATATACCAATTGATACAAAATACAAAAAACATCTTGATACTAGAAATGACTATAATCAGTTAGTCACATATATTCATATAATGAATTTAGACCAAGCAGATACAATGAAAGGCGGCTTTCTGCAACCTACTTCCGATCCCCTTCCTGCAAATCATGGGTATAAAAAAATAGGCATATTAAGCGGGCTAGGAGGAGAAATATTCACATATCATTTTTTCATTCCGCAAGCTGCGTCAAGTTATTTGGAATTTGTAGAACAGATGAGAGAGGTAGAAGCAGCACTACAAACTACTTTTCAATAAGTAGGAATTATAGAAATTTTACTCAAAAAATCTTCATTAAAAAATCTGACTAAATAAGTTGAGAAAACAGAATATACTTCAATATCCAGTGATTTATAAATATCATTCACTCATGATACCCAGCTCCATACCACAAATAATGATATTTTTTTAAAACGCCGATTGTAAAATTAAGCTAGACAAATAAAAAAGTCATTTATGCTACACTCAAGATAGTTCCCGCAAAAGAATTATAAGGAGTGAAGACAAATGACCTATACCCATCTTACATCAAATGAACTTGCAATGATAGAGGCGTATTATAATAATCATCAATCTGTAGCCAAAACCGCAGTACTATTGAATAGATCTAGACAAACGATTCATAAAGTTTACCAATTTTTCAAAACAGGGCACAATGCTCTAGATTATTTCAATCAATACAAGAAGAATAAAACTCGCTGTGGCAGACGTCCTATTGTCTTATCAGATAAACAAACAGAATATATTCAAAAGAGGGTTGTTCAAGGTTGGACACCTGATATGATTGTTGGCCGTGCAGAGTTTTCTATTTCTTGTTCTATGCGTACACTTTATCGTATGTTTAAACAAGGCGTATTTGAAGTGACTCACCTACCTATGAAAGGAAAACGTAAAGCCAACGGACACAAAGAAACTCGGGGAAAACAATCTTTTCGTCGATCACTTCGTGACAGAGGAAATGATTATTCTAAATTCAATCAAGAATTTGGCCACCTTGAAGGGGATACTATTGTGGGTAAAAAGCACAAAAGTGCTGTTATTACCCTCGTTGAGCGATTATCTAAAGTAATCATCACTCTTCAGCCAGAAGGCAGACGAGCTATAGATATTGAAAATCGTTTGAACCAATGGATGCAATCAGTACCTAAGCATCTATTCAAATCAATGACTTTTGATTGTGGAAAGGAATTTTCAAATTGGAAATCAATCAGTAATATCAATGATATTGATATCTATTTTGCAGATCCTGGTACACCATTACAAAGAGGGTTAAATGAAAACTCTAATGGTTTATTACGTAAAGATGGTTTACCAAAGCAAATGGATTTCAACGAAGTTGATGAATCTTTTATCCAATCTATTGCATCGAAAAGAAATAATATCCCTCGAAAATCATTAAACTATAAAACACCAATAGAAGTATTCTTGAGTCACATATGCAAAGAGGACTTGTCTAACTTAATTTGACAATTAATATAGGTAAAAACTATTATTAGAAAACTCAGGATGTGAACTGGGTTTTCTTTTTTCTTCAGTTAAGTTCCTAAAAGGAAAATTGACATTTTTTATCTTAAATGATTGAATAACATCATATCAATAACTGAAATGAGGGATGTTCCTTGTTAGTACGAGAAAAAATTAATGAATCGCCAAATTTAACAGAATTAGAGAAAACAATTGCGATGTATATTTTAGAAAATGAATCTAGTTTGAAGAATGAAAGCGCTCGAAGTATCGCGCAAAAATTATACGTTTCACCATCAACTATTATTCGCTTTTGTCAAAAAATTGGATTTGAAGGATACAATGATTTTAGAGAAGCGTTTTTAGAAGAGACTGCATATTTGAACCGCCATTTTAACGATATCGATCCCAATCGTCCATTCGTTAAGCATGATAATAATGAAATAATAACAAAAAAAATAGGTGCGCTATATCAGGAAACAATCGCAGACTCACTTTCCTTGATTGCTTCTAGTGATTTGGAAAAAGCGACAGAAATTATTTATAAAAGTGAAAATATTTTTATTTGTTCGGCTGGTGACACCATAGAAATTGGTCGGACATTTAGAAACAGAATGATTAAATTGGGAAGAAATGTCATTGTGGACGATCGCTTAGATAATCTTTTTTATGAAGCATGTAATGCTAGTACGACAGATTGTTTTATTTTAATCTCTTATTCTGGTGAGACGAGTCGTCTCTTAAGAATTGCAAATAAATTAAAGGAAAGAAAGATTGAGGCAATTGTTATTACTTCCTACGGTGAAAATTCATTGTCTAATTTATTTTCGTGTAAATTATATATATCCACACGAGAAACATTAGTGGATAATTTAGGGAATTTTAGCACGTTAATTTCTGTATCATTTATTTTAGATATCCTGTATGCCTGTTATTTTTCAATGAATTATGAATCAAATGAACAAAAAAGAAGAAATAATTCTTCTGAATTTGAATATAAAAGAAAATCTCAAAATCCGCTTATTAACGATTAGTTAGTAAGTGGATTTTATTTTTTTGGAACAGTGTTGCGAAAAAATAATCGTAAACTGAATGAGTTTCGCAACGCTGTGTAAAACGGTTTCAAATGTATTGTTTATCTATTAATAGCACGCTATATTCAAATTATCAAAAGAGAAAATGTTCTCTAAGGAGGAAAGTAGCATGGGGTATAAAGAATTAGGAAAAGACATATTAGCAAATGTTGGTGGTTCTGAAAATGTAAGCAGTTTAGCGCATTGTGCAACACGACTTCGATTTAATTTAAAAGATGACAGTAAAGCAGATGAATCAGCTATTAGAAATCTTAAAGGTGTTGTAGGTGTAGTTAATCAGGGTGGTCAATTTCAAGTCATTATTGGTGGAGATGTAAAATTTGTATTTGCCGAAATCGATAAACTAGGAGATTTTTCCGCTTCTAAAGAAAGTAGTTCAGAAGCAAACAATAAAGGGATTGTATCAAAAGTTTTAGATACAATTGTGGGTATTTTTGTTCCAATTGTTCCGGCATTAACAGGTGCAGGGATGTTAAAAGCATTATTAGCTCTATTAGTCATGTTGGAATGGATGACACCAGAATCGCAAACCTATCAATTTTTAAATTTCATTGGTGATGCAGCCTTTTATTTTTTACCGGTCTTATTAGCTAGTTCTGCTGCAAAAAAATTCGGATGTAATCAGTACATTGCAATTACCTTAGGGGCAATTTTGTTACATCCGACTTTTACAGCAATGATTGCGGGTGCTAGAGAAACAGGTGAGTCCTTAGCTTTATTCGGATTACCTGTGACGTTAGCTAACTATGGTTCTTCTGTTATTCCGATTATTTTAGCTATTTGGTTTATGTCATATATCGAGCCGATTATCGATAAATTGATGCCCAATGCTGTTCGAATATTTATGACGCCTCTGTTAACATTGTTGATTGTTGCACCAATTACCTTAATTGTGATTGGTCCTTTGGGTACATTCTTAGGTAATGGGTTAGGGTCACTTATTGAATTTGTTAATACGTATGCAAGTTGGTTGGTTCCATTACTTGTGGGTGCATTTACTCCATTACTTGTGATGACAGGTATGCATTACGGTTTAATTCCAATCAGTATTAATATGTTAGCAACATCTGGATTTGATACTGTTGCTGGTCCAGGTATGATGGTTTCCAATATTGCTCAGGGTGGTGCTGCCTTAGCAGTTGCCTTTAGAACAAAACAACTTTCTGTCAAACAATTAGCTGTTTCTTCAGGTCTGTCTGCTGTTATGGGAATTACTGAACCAGCTTTATACGGAATTAATATGCGATTCAAAAAGCCGTTAATTGCTTCAATGGTAGGTGGTGGAGCAGCGGGACTATTTATTGGAATCATGGGTGTCGGTCGATATGCTCAAGTTGCTCCTGGCATTCTTGCGTTACCAAGTTTCTTTGGGGAAAAAGGACTATCAAATTTTATTTACGCAGCGATTGGTTGTGCGATTGCATTTGTTGTCGGTTTTATTGCTTCATTCATTTTAGGTATTGATGAAGAGACTGAGGAAGTAAAAGAAGATACGAGCGAAATTCCAGTAAATATTGCAAGTGACAATATTGTTTCACCAATGAATGGCGCGATTGTTGCTTTGTCAAACGTAAGTGATCCAGTATTTTCGAGTGGCGCATTAGGTGAAGGGATTGCTATTTTACCATCAGATGGAAAAGTTTATGCGCCTGTAGATGGCAAAATTTCTGCAACGTTTGATAGTAATCATGCAATTGGTCTTTTGAGTGATCATGGGGCAGAAATTTTAATTCATGTTGGTTTAGATACTGTGACTTTAAAAGGAAATGGGTTTAAAACACATGTTTCAGCTGGGCAAAGAGTCTCAAAAGGTGATTTATTGTTGGAGGCAGATTTAGATATTATTAAGAAAAATAATTTAGAAGAGGTCACTATGATTGTTATCACGAATTCAAATGATTTTTCAGAAATTATACCAACGAATACGTCTTCAATTAAAGTAGGCGAGACATTAATTGACGTCTCTTCACTGGACTAGAAGGAGGAAATTTTTATGAGTTTTCCAAAAGATTTTTTATGGGGCGGTGCGACAGCAGCCAATCAAATTGAAGGTGCTTATTTAGAGGATGGAAAAGGACTTAGTACAGCAGATTTAATGGTCTTAGGTTCTCGAGGAAAGAAAAGAGAAATCACAGAAACTGTTGAAAAAGGAAAATATTATCCTACGCATCAAGCGATTGATCACTATCATCGCTATGAGGAAGATATTGCATTGTTTGCAGAAATGGGCTTTAAATGTTACCGTCTATCATTTGCATGGACAAGAATTTTCCCAAATGGAGATGAGACAGTTCCTAATCAAAAAGGGTTAGCATTTTATGATAAAGTCATTGATTTGTGTTTATCATATGGTATCGAACCATTAGTGACATTATCCCATTTTGAAACACCAATGGGATTAAAAAAATATGGTTTTTGGGAAAATCGAAAAGTAGTTGATTTTTTTGCAAACTATGCGGAAACAGTTTTCAAGCATTTTAAAGGACGTGTCAAATATTGGTTAACGTTTAATGAAATCAATGTAATGTCTACCATGCCATGGAATGCTGGAGGGATATCTTTGTATGCCAATGAAGAACAAAAGATGATTGCTGCCTATCATCAACTTTTAGCAAGTGCGAAAGCTGTTCAACTCGGACATGAAATTGATGCCGAAAATCAAATTGGTTTAATGTATGCAGGACATTTTTCTTATCCCAATAGTCCAGATCCAGTTGATATTCAAGGGAATGAAGAATTCCAGCAAAAAATGTTATTTTATGTAGATGTGCAATGTCGTGGGGTTTACCCAAATTATAAATTAAAAGAACTAGAACGGCAACAGATTACGTTACCTGTACAAGATGGTGATGCAGATATTCTAAAAGCTGGAACAGTTGATTATATTACATTCAGTTATTATTTGACACATGTTTGTGGGAAAGAAACTAAAGGGATATTAAAAGGCTTGAACGGTTTGGAAACTGGCTATAAAAATCCTTATATTGAACGTTCTGAATGGGGATGGGGAATTGATCCCAAAGGTCTACGATATGCACTGAATTTCTTATATAATCGTTATCAATTACCAGTTATGGTGGTTGAAAATGGCTTAGGTGCGATTGATAAAATTGAACCAGATGGTACAATTCAAGATGATTATCGTATTGAATATCTTCGTAGTCACCTTGTTGAAATGAAAAAAGCTATCGAGTTAGATGGCGTACCAGTTATGGGCTATACTGCATGGGGACCAATTGATTTAATTGCAGCAAGTACAGGCGAAATGGCAAAACGTTATGGATTTATTTATGTTGATTTGGATGATGAAGGCAATGGTACAAATGACCGAATAAAAAAGAAATCATTTGACTGGTATAAAGAAGTTATTGACACAAATGGTGAAAATTTATCGATTTAAATAAGGGGAATTGAAGATGAAAAAATTAACTTTGCTGGTTATGTTGCTTGGAACAATTTTGTTGGGCGCATGTTCTCAAAATACTTCATCAAGTTCGACTACAAATACAACTGAATCGAATGAAGAAAAAAATGTGACACTTTACATCTTTAGACATGGAGAAACAATGTTAAATATTACTGATCGAGTACAAGGTTGGTCAGATGCCATTCTCACACAAAAAGGGGAGAAAGTTGTGCAAGATGCAGGAGTTAAATTAAGCCATCTTTCCTTTGATGCAGCATATAGTAGCGATAGTGGACGTTCTGTTCAAACAGCTGAATTGTTACTGACAGAAAACCAAGGTGCAGCTGATTTAAATGTACAAACTGACAAACGGTTAAGAGAGTTCAATTTTGGTAGTTATGAAGGTGAGCTTAATGATGTTATGATTCATGATGTAGCAGAGTACCATAATACAACAGCAGAGGAGTATACAAAGAATGGAGTAAATCCTAAAGAATATGCAGATACTGTTGCACTATTGGATAAAGAACGAATGAAAGATATAGAGGGGAATTAGCCCGCCGAGACCTATGAACAAATTACTTCTCGTCTGAAAGAAGCGATAGGTAAAATTGCTAATGATGCGATAGACAATGGGGATAAAAAAGTCTTGATTGTTACACATGGATTAAGTATTCGTGCATTAATCGATGCATTATTTAATGAATTAGATGCTACGGTAGGAATGAAAAATGCAAGTGTAACAACAATTCAATACGATGGTGAAAATTTTGAATTAGGAACAGTCAATGACACTGAATATACAGATATTAAATAAACAGAGGGTGAATACAGATGAAGCATCTATTTATAGATAGCGAGTATTGCAGTATGGGACGTTGGATTGTACTAGTTACTGCAAAAAAATTAGGTATGTCTTATTATGACGATGCAAAATTGTTACAATCAATTAATGACTCTGAACTTAATAACAAAGTAAATACATTAACCAAAGAACTAAAAGTGACCTCTCAAACTTTTGAAGATATTCGTTTAAATGAAGACTTCAAAACTATTCAATATGCATTTAATCGAGAAATTGAGAAAATTCTTATGGATGGACCTAGTATTATTCATGAACGTGGAGATAAAAAACACCTAGAGCGGAAGAATAATTGTTTATCTGTACTGATTTATAATTCTTCCGTTGACGCCAAACGTCCAAGAGTAAAATTAGATGAACTATACAAGAATGGACATTTTTCAGATACACAACTAGAGCATATCTTAAATCAAGAAGACCAAGCGAGACGATTATATAAAAATGCTTGTTATAATCAGAATGTTTGGGGGAATAAAGAATATTATGATTTATGTTTAAACACAGCATTTCTTTCAAAAGAGCAATGTGTCGAAATTCTTGTCGCAGCACTATCAGAAAAAACAGTAGATAAAGAAGAATTTAATCAAATTGTATTGGACGTTTTTGGTGCTGTTGAAAAATAAAAAACAATAAGGAGGATTTTCTCCTTATTGTTTTTTTAGGAAGGAGAGACTATTTTGAAGGGACTATTATATTTCTTCGTTATTATATTAGCTAATACAATCGGTTCAGTTTCTGGCATGGGAGGAGGCGTGATTATCAAACCCGTCCTAGATTTTTTTGCATTGGATTCGGTTGTAGCTATTTCATTTTATTCAACGGTTGCAGTATTTGTAATGTCAATTGTTTCAACTACTAGGCAAATTCAAAATGGCATAGAATTAAAGTGGAAAAAAGTTATATGGTTATCTTTAGGAGCAATTATTGGTGGAATCATCGGAAGTGCATTATTTGAAGAGCTACTACGTTTATTTAGTCAAGATACTGTGCAGTTAGTTCAAATTGTCTTAACCATAGGGACATTAGTATTCGCTTTCCTTTATACTCGATTTAATTGGGAGTCATTTGAATTGCAGTCATCTATTTGGTATGTGATTTGCGGATTAGTATTAGGGTTTACTGCAAGTTTGTTAGGAATCGGCGGTGGGCCAATCAATGTTTCGTTATTAATGTTGCTGTTTGCAATGCCTATCAAAGATGCAACAGTTTATTCTATTTGTACAATTTTATTCTCACAACTGTCAAAAATAACTACAATAGCTCTGACAACAGGTTTTGCACGATATGATTTATCAATTTTATTGTTCGTAATTCCAGCAGCAATCTTAGGTGGGTTAATAGGAGCAAAAGCCAGTGCACTGTTTTCTCCTCGAAAAGTTGTAGTTATTTTTCAAGGAGTCATTATTATTGTTCTATTAATTAATATTTATAATGGCATAGTAGTAATTTATAAATAAGTTGTTAAAAAATTGTGGGGAGCGTCAATAATTTTGTGTAAATAAATTGTCCTCCTGCAAAATAATTAGTT
>OBLF01000870.1_pt1 | contig 29071 bp, 26 predicted proteins | sample 1519231 | NCBI WGS metagenome assembly OBLF01 (sample SAMEA2602895, study PRJEB22501) | metagenome | reverse complement strand
TTCGCAGCAAATGCTCCTTCGGCACCAGTTGGTCTATGACTACGAACTCTACCAGGTCTCGATCCATTTTCCCGCGTTCCAGCATCTTTCATCACCCTTGTCCATTGTACCATATCTATCAGAAAAAGCCCAGCTCCAGCCGGACTTTTTCGACATGCTGAGATCCGGAGGCTTGTGCCTCCGGATCTCTTTTGCGGGAAAAAAGGAAGAAAAAAAGAATATAATATATACTTTTAACAGCCATTTAAAAGTATATATTTGCAAGTTTGGCTCCAATTTCGTAATTTACAAAGACGATTTTCCAAGGTATGAAAGCAGCCCTCCGTCCGCATACAAAATTTGGCCATTGACAAAATCGGAGGCTTCGGAGGCTAGGAACACAGCAGGTCCCATCAGGTCCTCGGACAGGCCCCAGCGAGCGGCAGGGGTACGGCCAATAATGAACTGATCAAAGGGGTGGCGGCTGCCGTCAGCCTGCGGCTCACGCAGCGGGGCCGTCTGCTGGGTGGCAATGTAGCCGGGGCCAAGGCCGTTGCACTGGATGTTCTTATCAGCAAACTCAGCGCAAATGCTCTGGGTCAGAATCTTCAGACCGCCCTTGGCTGCAGAATAGGCCGTGACAGTCTCACGCCCCAGTTCACTGAGGATGGAGCAAACGTTGATAATCTTGCCGCGGTTACGTTCCATCATGCCGGGCAGAACTGCCTTGGCACAGATAAAGGGTGCCACCAGATCCACATCAATGACTCGACGGAAGTCCGCCACGTCCATTTCGCACATAGGCGTACGCTTAATGATACCGGCATTGTTCACCAGAATGTCGATCACTCCGACTTCCTTCTCGATCGTAGCAACCAGTTCCTTCACCTGCGCCTCATCCGTTACATCGCAGGGCCAGCCCTTCACATCATCGGTAATTCCCTCCTCGGCATAGGCAGCCAGCGCCTTGTCCACAGAGGCCTGAGAGGTGGCGCAGAATGCAATCTTTGCGCCAGCGCTATGCAGCGCCGTTGCAATGGCAAAGCCGATTCCGTAGCAGGCACCGGTCACCAGCGCGGTCTTTCCCTTCAGGGAAAACTTGTTAATAACAGCATTCATGTATAATTTCCCTTTCCGGCAAATCTATGTATAATACGCCTGCAGATTTCGCTCGGTGAGCCATACTTGCGTGGAGCTTCTGTCACGCAAATTGGCTCCCTAAACCCACCGTCATGGCAAAGAACATTTTAGAAAGCTAGTGCAGAGAAAATAATCGAGGCAGCAACTGCTCCGCCATCTAAATAACTTGTATCTTTATTCTTATAATACGCAGATCGCCCATGGACAGGCTTCATATTTTTGGTACTCTCTGCTCCAATTTGGGCGGCTTTTGCAGCATTTCTAAAGGCTTGCTGCAAATCTTCTTGATTAATTGCTGCAGATTCTAAAGCAATAATGGCCGGGTTAAGTGCATCCAGCACAGTTTTTTCTCCTGGTTTCGACCCTGCCTTTTTCATAATATCTTCCATACCTACGCGAAAAGCCATAGAAATTTCCGCAAGGTCAATCTCTGTTTTTCCTTTAAGAAAGCGCGCCATACCCATCATTCCGATAGAAAGGATCGTCCCCAAAGAAGAAGGAGCTGCTTCATTAAACTTCCTGCTTGCCCCCAGAAGAAGGCGACCAATATCGTTTTCTTCTGTTTGGGAAAGGAAATTCGATACCGCGTCAAATCCGTTCGACATAGAAATTCCCAAGTCACCATCACCGTGTTCTGCATCCAACTGAATAAGATACTCTTTTTCTTCTCTCATCTTTGTGCTAACACGGTACATGCTTTCTTTAAAAATTTTTGCATCAATTTTCATTGAATTTGCCTCCTCACTTATTAAGGGATGTATAAAACGGGCTAGAAGCCGGCTTTGAAAGAAGACTCTTCAATTGTTCATCAAGCTTTAAAAAGGTAATCGAAAGCCCAGCCATTTCCATAGATGTCGCAAATTCACCAATATGAGGCATAAAAACACTGACACCATTATCGGCAAGCATCTTATGAAGTGACCGATAAACAATCAACAGTTCTTCAATCGGTGTTGCGCCAAGGCCATTCACCATAACTGAGACCTCATCTCCCTTATTCAGAGGCAGCTCCTTCACAATTTCCTGAAAAGCCCTTTGCGCAACTTCCTCAGCGGAGGCCATCTTACAGGTGTCAATCCCCGGTTCTCCATGAATTCCCATTCCGACTTCCATCTCGTCATCTTTAATTGTAAAAGTCGGCTTTCCAACATCAGGAACAATACAAGGACCCGTAGCAAAACCTAACGTACGAAGATTCTTTACCGTTCTTTCAGCAATTTCGGTAACCGCGTCTAAGTTCATCCCCTCTTCGGCCGCAGCACCAGCGGTTTTAAAAGCGTATACCATACCAGCTACACCTCGGCGCTTAGAAGCTTCATCTGCTGAAGCCGAAGCAATATCATCAGTTACTCTGACTTGACGTGTAGTAGTCCCATCGAATTCGGCGATCTCACAGGCCATTTCAAAATTCATTCTGTCTCCGCCATAATTTCCGTACAGACAGAGAACTCCTTCTCCAAAATCACACTCCCGAATCATTTCGGCCATTTTTTCAGAAGAAGGGGATGCAAAGACGTTTCCTACAGTGCACCCATCTAAAAGGCCCTCCCCTACATAACCAAGAAACACAGGGAGATGACCACTTCCGCCTGCTGTAACAATTCCCACTTTCTTTTTCTGGATGGGTCTATTGGCTACTAAAATTCTTTTTTCTTTATCTACCGCTTTTAGTTGATTTGGCCAAGCCAAAAGGATTCCTTCCATAGTCTCTTCTACAAAATTACTTGGAGAATTAATAAATTTTTTCATGTTTACCTCCAATTAAATTGTTTGATCCCAATAATTGTTAAACCGGTTCTTCTTCGTATTTTTTTTCAATGCAAGATGCTCTCTTGCTCTTTATCTGTTCGGCATTAGTCAATATATCCAGCCGCAAATCGAAATTGATACATTCACCGGGAGAAAGGAGACGCATCCATTGCATTTGTTCTGCCTTCTCCACGCCCCAACATCCACAAACTGAGGGCTCTAACCCCATTGCATAATCGCCGCTTCTCATCGACTTCCATTGGCACAAAACGGGTAATTGAGTGGGGTTATATTCGATTGCAATGCCAAGCTCCAGCTTTTCATTGCTAATCATCGCTGTCTGAATACCGGTTCCTCCAAGATGTGCAAAACACAGTTCCTCTGCGTCATTTGATGGTGCCTCACTATAGCTATGTCTTTCTAATTCAGCATAACTATAAGCGCCACCAGGGAACACCTTTTTTGCAGAAGTAAAAATTCTTGCATTTTCATCTAGCAAAGGAAAGCCGAAATTAATATGATACAAGTTCATAACTCTTGAATCTTTTGTACCAAGATTTCTAACTTGATCATGTATCCAAATGCGATTGTTTTCTGTCTCAATCTCAATTTTTCTATTTAAAACTAAATATTCTCCGAATTGGCATGCTTCTCTAAGCTCGCCTTGCACAAATAGTATAATATCCCCTTGTTCATTTTGGTATTCACCGTAGGATATCTTTGATGCGGGAGTATTAGAAATGCTACCATGGAGTGGATAGTTTCTGCCGTCTATGACAGCGGGAGCACCAGAATAGGCAATACCACAGGTCGTCAACAGCCCTCCATTAAACTGTCGCCGAAAACCAATCTCACCATTTTCCTGATAAAACCAAGGCGCTCGAAGACCAACCTTGTTCACAAGCCCTAAATTCTTCCCCTGGTATGATGCATACGGTATATCTAAGCATCGATCCGCTGCAATCATAAGTTCTAAACCAGAACCGTTCTTAACAAGAAAAGAGCGAGAACCTTTGGCATACCCGTCGTTATGTGTAATGTCAAAAATCCCATACAACCCACTGAGGTCTCCGGCATATGTACGTAGGTTTTTTAAATCACTCTTATTCATGAAAGCCTTACCTTTCAATCAAACGGGCAAAGAAGTCGTTTACTTGTTTTTTATCGAAGTCAATATAACCGTGCATGATTCCATCCGGAGCACAACGGCAGTTTGCCACAATTTCATCAAGTTTCTCTTCACCGATTCCCAAAGCGTTCAAAGTATTAGGCATTCCAATGGAATCCAACCAACCACGGAAACGATGAATTCCCTGCAGGGCAGTGCTTTTTGCATCACTATAATCGGGATATACACCAAACACATTCACTGCAAAATGGGCAACCCGATCAATTTGGCTATCGGTACCACGAGCAAGGACCTCTTCCAGCCATGGGGGCATAACCAACGCCAAACCGGCACCGTGAACCGTATCATAGTTGCCGGAAAGATTTGCCTCCAGATTATGCGTACCAGCGGAGGGGCTTTTTCCCCCTAATCCTGTCAGGCCATTATGACTAAACGAACCGGCAAGCATTAGCTCTGCGCGTGCCTCATAATCATTGGGAACATCCAGTGCCTTTTTTGTATATCTGATTACGGTCCGCATTAATCCTTCGCTGAATTCATCACTTAAGGCACAGGAAACCGAATTGAAATACCTATCAAATGTGTGCGCCAAAATATCACTGGCTCCAGCTGCGGTCTGATATCTATTCACACTATATGTCAATTCGGGATTCATAATTGCGAATACCGGACGAACAACATCTGGGTACATCATTCCCTTTTTCGCAAAGGATCCGCTGACGTCATCAACCAGAACCGTGGATCCGCTGGTTTCACTTCCTGCTGCAGCAAGTGTATGGATCGTTCCCACGGGAGCCATCTTTTTCGGAACGCTTTCCCCGGAATAAAACTGCCAGAAACCGCCTTCATTTGCCAAACCCAACGCAATTGCTTTGGCCGTATCGATGGCGCTGGCTCCGCCTACACCAAGTAAAAAATCCACGCCTTCATCAACTGCCAGCTGGTATCCCTTTTCCGCAAACGAGCGCTGAGGATTCGCTTTTACGCCGGAAAACTCTACAACAGGGATATCTGCCTGTTCCAACAATGAAATCACCGTATCCAACAGCCCGGATTTTTTTGCACTTGCGCTACCGGTAACAACCATAACTTTTGTTCCGCCATACTTGCGAACCAATTTGGCTACTTCATGTTCTGTGTCTTTTCCAAACACAATTTCGGTATACAAATGAAAGTTATCGTTGCTAAATTTCTTTTCCATATTCAAACTCGCACTTTAAACACCAGTTTTTCCAAACTTTCTGCCTTATCTACGCAAAGTCCGCCCATATGCGCATCTTGCGGGAAGCAGATTGCAAACTGTCCGTCCTCAAGAATTAAACTCCCATTAGGAGCACCTCTCAGGAATTCACAATCATCTTCCACGCGGTATTCTTTGTATCCCTCCAAAGACGATGTATTTGCAGTATCGATTCTTTCCCTTCCGATAATAGGCAGATGAATATCAATATAATTTCTATGTGCTTCGAAAACATCGTCTTCCCGTTTCTTTGTTTCCAACGAAACTCGAACAACCCAAACATCTTTTCTTATATCAGTCTTCCCAAGAGGCAAATTAGTCAAATCTGTGTTTTTAATGAAGTCGATAGCTGCGTTCAAGTTCTCAGAGATGCCCAAATATGCGTCAATATGTTTTACATTATCAGTAATCATAGTTATCTCCTTTCTGCCACACAAATCACTTAATTCTCTTCAGTCTTCGCAAATGATTATAACTTACAGGGAGTCCAAGATTTGTAATGTAGAGATTATTGCGGTTGTCTCCAAACAATCCATGGACCATTAATGGAGAATAAAAATAACCAAGTTGTGCCTCTATCTCCATATCCATATTAACAATCGTAATGCCCCCGCGTTCACCGATATAAATATAGTCGTCATCAGACCAAATTTCCGAAGGCTGCATCACTGTTTCAGGAGAAAAGTAATAAATCAAATCCCCTTCTTCATCAAAAACATGGACGCTACTACCTTCTCTGTCGGCAACCCAAACGCGGTCACGTTTGTCAACACGAATACCGTGTGGCACCAAAAACTTACCAGGTTCTTTTCCGGGGCCGCCCCATGTTTTCACAAGTTCATGTTCAGGAGAAAACTTGTGGACGGCTGCATTCCCATATCCATCACTACAAAACATCTCGCCCTTAGAATTAAAGTCAACCGCCGTAGGACGATTAAATGGAGGTGCCGCACACTGGATAGTTGAGATGCTTTCCGCAAAAGCCCAATAGGGGTCATAAGCAATATTCATCGGGACGACATCGCCACGTTTCATCCTATTGAACCATACATTGGGATCATGGCCACTCGCACTTGGCTGCCCAGAACCGATATTGCGCAGAAGCTCGCCTTCCTTGCTAAATTCTCTTAGAATATGGCAGTTTGAGTCAACACACATCAGGGTATTATTCGGTGTTACTCTAATACAGTGAAGCCACTCACACAATCCAGCACCCATACTGCGAAGATACTTTCCATCGCTATCAAGCACAATAATCGGATTATGACTGTCTCTCGTGATTAAATAGATCTCATTCTCGTCACAACAACCTGTTACAAAAGGCAAGTTATCTAGTCCCTGAGGCAACGATCCCCAGTTTTCATCAAACGAATAACTAAAGTTTCCACCCTTATAAATAACATCCTGCTGCTCTTTCCTTGCTTTGGTCGTCTTAATCTCTTTCATAAATTCCCCCCTATTCATTCAATGAATTTCCGGAGTATAGCCCCAACGATGATACCCGGGTTCATCTTTTTGTTCTTGTTCGGGCATAGATGCAATAGTTAATCCGCCATCAATAGTCAACAACGTGCCTGTAATATAAGAGGCTTTTTCAGAAACAAGGAACAAGATTGCTTCAGCAATATCATTCGGATTTCCTCTTCTTCCCAAAGGAATATTATTACCGCTAGAAATCCAATTTTTAATGTAGTCCTCATCTGCCCCTTCTGCTCGCCATTCCTCTTCTGTTCTCACAGCGGTATTTCCGGGTGCGATAGTGTTTACACGGATACCATAAGGAGCCAAATTCAAAGCAAAAGCGCGAGCAGCGCGGTTTACTCCTGCCTTCGTAGCGCCGTATACAATATCATTGGGCCAAGTATTTTCACCACGCACAGAAGAAATATTAATAATATTTCCTTGTGTCTTATTCCGAACCATAATACGACCGGCTTCACGAGCTCCCATCAGATAACTCCTCAGCGTAAGGTTCAGAATCAGATCCACCGTTTCATCCGGCATATCAAAGATAGAGTCTACAATTGACAGTCCCGCATTATTAATATAAACATCCAAGCCACCTAGTGCTTCGTATGCTTCGTTGATGAATTTTTCAACCGCACCATGTTCCTCTAAACTCGCCTGAAAACAGAAACATTCCCTGCCATACACGTTTTTGACAAATTCAACGAGCTCCTGTGCTTCTTTTTCGCAACTTTTATAAGAGAAAGCAACATCATATCCCGCTTTTGCGAAAGCTTGCACGATGCCACGTCCGATACCGCGACTTCCACCGGTAATAATCATCTTAGACGTACTATTCATTTCTTCACCTCATATAATTAATTTGTGTTTACATACCATTCAGGATTTTGTCTGAAGATTGATTCCAAACCAATTATTTACAATTTTTCGGATATTAAGGTGCCGGTTGTTGCTACTTAAAACCTGCAACAAAAGTACAATCAGCATCACGATTCCAATAATTACTCGATCCCAATAAGTACTCAAGCTGTTTTGCATTTTAAAGATATTGCTAATTAGTCCACCAATAAGAAATGCTCCCGCAAATGAACCAAACATTTTTCCTCTTCCTCCACTAAGGAATGTCCCTCCAATTGCTACAGAAGCAATTGCGAGCATTTCATATCCATCACCTGAAAGAGGTACGGCAGCACCCGTTCGAGCGCTTAGCGCTATACCAGCAAGACCAGCTGACACACCACAGATTGCATGTGCGTATACAACAGTGCGCTTTACATTAATACCCATCATGCGAGCAGCCTCAATATTAGCGCCTACTGCAAAAACATTTCTAAATGCCGGGCATTGCTTCAACATATATTGGAAGATGATAAAGAAAACTGTGTATACAATTGTGGCAATAGGTATAATTCCGACATTTCCAGATCCAAGAGATACTAGTACGGGGTGCTCAAACTCAGCTCGATATGCCAAATTGCCCGTAATAATACAAATTACACCTCGAATAATGAGTTGCATTGCATAGGTAGCAATCATGGGCGGTATATTTACATGTGCGATGAGAAATCCGTTAATTGCGCCAACAAAGCAACCTACAATCAAAGGAACAATCAACGCAAGAATAATATTATAATTGCTAAAATAAAGGCAAAAGAATGAAGTAAATGGAACTAATGCACCAACACTTATATCAATCGATCCGGATATAATGACAAATGTCATACCGAGCGCAAGGAATCCAACTACCGCAGCTTGACGGGTTATGTTCATGAGATTTGTTACGGTTAAAAACTCATCAAAATTTACTACGGCGCCGATACATAAGGTAAGAACAATACCCAGTAGTACATTATTGCTTTTTATAAACCCCCAGGTTGTTTTCAATCCTTTTAACATGAATCTTACCCCCTGCTCCGTTTCAAGTTTTGAGCAACTACCGCAAGCAAAACAAAACTTCCTCTGACTACGTACGAGTACTCATATTGAACGTCATTCATATTTATCATCATTTTAATCAAGGTGATGGTCAATACGCCAAGCAACGTACCAATAATGCGTGCTCTTCCTCCGGACGGCGGGGTGCCACCAAAAATAACTGCCGCAATTGCATCCATTTCATATGTGTTGCCAATTTTAATTGGATCTGCTGACGTAACTGCCATACTTTCCATCAAGCCACAACAGGAAGCTAATACTCCTACGATTACATGTGTAATTGCAATATAAAATACAGAATTCAAACCAGAGGCTTTTGCTGCAAGAGGATTGTCACCACAGGCTTCAATGTATACTGAAAAACTAGTTTTATTGGCTAATAGATAAAAAATCAATGTAACAACGAGAACGAGAGGAACCTGGTATGGAATGAATCCCCATATACGAAGAGTTACAATTTTATCTAGTAAAGGGTGACTAAAGGGGACTGCTGTGCCACTACTAGAAACCTTCGCTAGGCTGCGAATAATATACATCGTAGCCATTGTCGCTATCATTGGCTGTACACTGAATTTTGCGATTACTAATCCATTAGTCAATCCAGCCAACAAACCCACAGCCAACATAACAATTAGTCCTAAAGCCAGGTTATTTGTTGCATTATACACCTGCGCGAAACCAAGGGCTCCCATAGCCATTGTGGAGCCTACCGAAATATCGATGCTTCCTCCAGAAATGACCAGCGTCATTCCGTAGGCCAAAATAATTGCAGATGCGCTTTGTGTAAAAAGGTTAAAAACTGTGTTGATTGAAGCAAAATTCGGCGTAAAAATACAATTAAAAATAAATAGGCACGCAAAAACAACGGGAGCAATCATCACATCCCAAGCAATAGCCTGTTTTTTTGTTATGTTCTTGTTCCCCTTACTCACAGACTTCACCTTCTTTATTGTGCGTATTTTTTGCAATAAGCTTCATGATCGCTTCTTCTGTTATTTCTTGCCCGCTAAGTTCTCCCACATCATATCCTTCTCGTAAAACAACAACGCGATCGCAGTTTCTCACCAATTCCGACAAGTCAGAAGAGATAAACAAGACACTGACGCCTTCCTTTGCCAATTCCTGCATTATTTTTTCTATCTCTTGCTTTGCGCCAACGTCAATTCCACGTGTCGGTTCGTCTAAAATCACCAAATCGGGATTAGTTGCAAGCCACCTGGCCAGCAACGCTTTTTGTTGATTTCCTCCGGACAAATTCCGAATCTTTTGATCTCTGCTTGGAGTCTTAATTTGTAGCTTTTGAATAAATTCGTCTACAAGTTCTTCACAAGCGTCCATCTGAATAAACCCATGTGTTGTCATATTCTTTAGGTTTGTAAGGATAATATTATTCATTACAGACATATTAGGAACAATTCCGTCAACTCTGCGATTTTCAGTACAAAAAGCTAGTTTATTTCGAACCGCATCCATTGGATTCTTTATGTTCACCAAATGACCGTGCACATACACCTCGCCGTCATTTTTAGGCCTAGAACCAAAAATCATTTCAGCAGTTTCTGTTCTACCAGAACCTAACAGGCCCGCTAAACCTACAATCTCTTTTCTGCGGACCCCAAAACTAATATCATTTACACGAGGAAGTCTTTTGAGGTTTCGTACTTCAAGAACATACGGATCATCAGCACTTACGACGTAATCTTCTTTTCTTTGATGCGTAATTTCGCGACCTACCATTTTCGCAACAAGCTCATATTGGGAGATATCATTCACATCGTATGTTCCAACATATTTTCCATCCTTAAGGATGGTAATTCGATCACAAATTCGGTAAATTTCTTCAAGCCGATGTGTAACAAAAATAAACGAGACTCCCGTGTTTTTTAACTTCTTAATGGCATCAAACAACAGATTAACCTCTGCTGTATCAAGAGAAGCTGTGGGTTCATCCATAATGAGGAGTTTGCAGTTTCTGCTCAATGCCCGAGCAATGGCAACCATTTGCTGCTGGGCAACTCCAAGCGAATCCAATTGTGCAGAAGGATCAATTTTCAAACCTAATTCATCAAGCAATTTTTTCGCTTCTTCATACAATTTTTTCCAATCAATCCCGAATTTGTTTTTAGGGTAGTAATTCAAAAAGATATTTTCTGCAACACTCAAATAGGGAATCAGATTGAGTTCCTGATAAACGGTGTTGATGCCGGCGTTCTGGGCATCTTTAACGCCATTAAAAGCCACTTCCTTACCGTCCAAAATGACAGATCCGCTGTCTTGCTTATAGATAGAAGTTAAGATCTTAATGATTGTAGATTTACCCGCACCGTTCTCGCCACATAGCGAATGAACTTCCCCTCTTTTTATGCTGAATGAAACGTCGTCGAGGGCTTTCACTCCAGGAAAACTAATAGAAATATTTTTTACCTCCAGCAGGTTATCGGCATGATTCATCATAAACCTCCAGATGCTCACCTTAAAGCAAGGAATTCTTGAATAGAGAAAGGGATACTCTAAATACAGATTAAAATGATTTTCATCCTGTAATCTTCGCGTATCCCTTTCCGGTTCATATATTCTTTTAAGTAAAGCGGGACAGCACTAAAAGCACTATTTTAATAATTAGTAAGCTTTCTCCAGTGCTTCTGCGGCATTGGAACTGTCAATAATGGTCTGAGACAGGACATAAGAAAGCTCATACTCTTCGCCGTTCATCCAACGCTCAATCTGATCGAAAATTTCGTTGCCCTGGTGCGGATCATAATTCAGCGTCATAGCAATTTTGCCATCGAGAATGTTCTGAATGCATTCCTTGGATGCATCAATAGTAACAACCTTCACATCCGTTCCAACATTAATTCCCGCCTGCTCCATAGCAGCAATGGCACCAAAGGCCATTTCTTCATTATGCGTATAGACCAGATTGAAGTCGCCACCAGTAGCCTGGATAATATTTTCCATTGCATTACGAGCCAAAACGCGGTCCCAGTCAGCATTCTGCTTTGCCACAAACTCAAACCCACCGTTGGATTCTGCCAGATTATCAAAACCACTGCCGCGGTCCTGAGCCTCCTGCACCGCAGTGGGGCCCATAAGTTCGACTACCTTAAAGGGACCTTCCAGATTATCAATAGCCCACTGGCAACACAGCTGGCCCTGATAGACACCATCCGAAGTCATCGACATCACAAAATCATCTGGTGCGGATCGATTCAAAACGGGGCGGTGCAGAACAATAGCAGGAACTCCCGCTTTTTTGCAAGCATCGATAGCAGGCGCAACGGCTTCCTTGTCAATGGGCTGAATCAAAATAACATCACAACTGCGGGAAATCAAATCCTCGACGTCAGTAATCTGCTTCTGAGTATCACTTTCCGCGTTGGTAAGAAGCACATCATAGCCACGAGCTGTTCCTGCTTCGACAATGTCATTGCTACATGCGCTATCAAACTGGGAAGAAATATTACCGTAACTAACACCGACGCGGAGCTGTTTTTCTTCTGTTTTCTGCTGAGTCGAAGAATCCTTACCGGTGCTTGCTGCACCGCTATCACTTTTAGTTCCACCACAGCCTGTTACAAAAGACATTACCATAATGCTTGCCAGAATAAGAGCTAACAATTTTTTCATAATAATTACAATCCTCCGTTTCTCTTTTTGTGTCTTAGTGGTAGCTACAATTCATTGTTCTTTATCACCTCCCGCTTATTTCATCCTTGATTTAAGGTGATGGGATCTACTATCGCAAGGAAACTAGGCTGCATAACCTCACCGTGGCAAATAAATTCCAACATTCCGTCTGTTGGTTGATAACGAAATACACTAATTGTATTACTGTCTTGATTTGCAGAAAGAAGAAACCTTCCATCTGGTGTAAAACCAATATGACGAGGTGTTTTTCCTCTTGTGTCAACCAAACCCATCGGTTCCAAAAGTCCGTTATCCTGATTAATACGGAATGACCCGATAGCATTTTTCTCTCCGCGAATTGAGACGAACAAATATTTTTCATCGGGCGAAAGAATAATCCCGGCAGCACCACACTTTTGGGAAATGTTATCCGGCAACAACTGAACTGTTTGCTGCAGTTCATAAATATCTTCATGTTCGTGCAATGTAAATACAAGCACATCGTTCATGAGTTCAGTTACTACATAAAGCCGGTCTCGTCCATGAGAAAGCACCAGATGTCTAGGCCCTTCACCCGCTGCAACAGGAATTGCACACTGCGGAGTAGCCGGAACTAGCGTTCCTTCTTGATCGTCGAACTGATAGCGCCAAATCTTATCACTACCCAGGTCAGGAACAAATACATGCTTATCATGAGAAAAAACGACTTGATGTGCATGTGCGCTTCCCTGTCTTTCGGAAATACTTGAACCATGCAATTGTGTAATATGGTATTTTCCTGTATCTGCATTGCATACAATCACGGATCCCGTAGTATAATTGGCTCCGCCTACCCAGTTATAATTCGGACTCATTGCTAAATGACAAAGATCGGCGCCTGGTAAATTAAACGTTTCTAAATAATGCAACTGTCCACTGCTATCCTTAATTTTGTAAGCATCGATCGCTGCTTTATTTGAAAGCTCATTATTTGCAAAAACACGACCATTTTTTTCATCAATTGCAAGATAGGTTGGATTAACACTCTGGGAATATGTCTTAATTGTTTCAATATGCCCTGTTTCTCGATCCATGTGGCAAACGTAAATACCCTCACTTTTATATCCTTCTGGAGAGTACGTTCCCTCGGAGTAAGTTCCTACATACACTATATAAGGTGATTTGCTCATGAGCGGTCTCCTTTCCAATATGGAACCGATTCCACATCGTTTAAAAAATTTTTGCCGCAGTTCCTTAAACTGTCACCATAAAACAAATATGGTACCGATGCCACATCTGTTGGCTTTATCGTATACGAACGGATTTTCATTGTCAACAGGGTTTTGGAAATAATTGAATATTTTGTATAAAATTTTAAAAAAGCAGAAAAAATTTGTTGATTACTTACACAAAAATATTGCATCTTCTTGTTGACACAATCCTTTTTATTAAGATACTATGATTATAACCAAATCATCTAGTAATAATTAGAAAAACGGTGGTGACTATCATGCCTTGCCAGCGACGAATGACTATTGCAGATATTGCACGAGAATCCGGAGTCTCTAAGTCAACAGTATCAAGGGCATTGAATAATTCGGGATATGTAAGCAAAGAAGCTCGTGAAAAAATTGCAACTGTTGTTAAGGGCAATAATTATTATCCTTCTGCTATTGCCCGCAGTTTATCGAAACAACAAACCGATAGTATTGGTGTAATCATTCCAGAACCCCATACCCAGTTTTTCGCGGAGATTTTGAGCGGAATTAGTTCTGTTGTCGATGAGTATGGCCTAACCCTGTTGTTTTGTAATACCGACAATGATAAAGAAAAAGAAAAGCGAGCCCTTTCGATATTGGGTGAGCACAATGTTAGGGGTATTATCTTAACACCTGCTACAGATAATATGGACAAGATAGAGTTATCTTCTTTTTTGTCTAACGTAACAAAAGTAGGTGTGCCTGTAATTCAAATTGATCGTCCTATAAAAGAAGCCCCATGGGATGGGATATATTATGATAATTTTGCTTCTTCATATAATGCAACCATTTCGTTAATTAAAGAGGGGTATAACTCAATTGCGTTTATTACTGCGCATCCACATTTTCAAATCGCCCATCAGCGCACAGAGGGGTATAAACGGGCTCTTTTAGACCATGGTTTTAATGAATCAGACTTTTTAATCTATCAAGGTGACTGGAATAATGAAACCTCCTATAAAATTACACAAAACCTGTTGAACGATTCTATTAGACCTGAGGCTATCATTAATGCGAATAGCATGATTACAGCCGGCGTGGTACGCGCCTTTTTGCAAAACAACGTTGTTTTAGGGCGGGATGTTGGTTTCATTAATTGGGGTGCTTCCGAAACCCTTGATATCCTAGGTGTTGATTATAGTTTTATTGACAGAGAAACATATCATGTTGGAGAAACGGCAATTAAAATGTTGCTGGAACGGATAGACAATCCCAATCTGCCCCAGCGTATAAATGTTTTACCACCCAAAATTGTTTTGGGCGATTACTGTAGAAGTTATTAAATTTCTGAGCCACGGGGCAAACGTTTCTTGGATCTTAATCCTACGGAATGTTTGCCCCCCTTATTTCTGCATTTCCGCTTTTGTAGTTGACATCATACATAGCGGGGTGAACTTCACCTTTACATTCAATGCTACTCCTCTGTGAGGTTGTTTGCAAAAAATGTTGCTAAAACGGCCGTTTTGCCACTGTTACCGACTTAATCCCTCCGTTTAAGTAATCGGCAAGTCTTTCATGTGTTCGTCGGATGGAGATTTCAACTCATTCAAAAGATATTCCTCGCCCAACTGGGTATATTTATCTCGGGCAAAGGCATGATAGGCCAACAAACTGACCCTTTGTACGTCAGGAACTTCCTCATGGATAAACTTCGCAATGTTGTTCATCGTTTCTTTTGAATCATTCACACTGGGGATTACGGGAATTCGAATCCAAATTGCAGCCCCTGTTTCATGGTTTTTTTCAAATTGTCCAAAATGAGTTCGTTGTGGACTCCGGTGTAGTTGAAATGTACATCAGAGTCAAAGTGTTTGATATCAAAAAGCACCAGATCCGTGTATTTCAGCACCGCATTGAGGTTCCCCCACTTCGTATAACCAAGCCCTTTCGAAAACCAAAGAGCTTCCTGAAATTGAGAGCCGCTATTTTGCTTCCGAAGAAGAATTTCCCTCGTTGCTTGCCTCGCGGCAATTTATCAAGGCGGTAATTCTTACGGATGTTTGCCGGTACCGTTTCTACGCCATTCCTAAGCTTTGCATAATTGCTGAATTCTTCACTTTGCATATACCTTTGGCTCTTTGCCCTGTTTGAAGCATTCTTTGAAGTAATGAATGTTGCATTCCATCCATCGATTTTTGGACGACACTGCCCTTGGTATGGACAACCAACGCAATGATTGCAATTAAACGAAACCTTACACTGCCTTGTCGTTTTAGTATAGCTTTGCCTTACAGTTTTGTGCCCTGCAGCACATCTCAAAAGTATTGTTCCGTCATCATTAAAAGTGAAATCAGCTAATGCATCTGGAGCCTCTTTTCCAATAAGTGCGGTTGTGATTAATTTGATGTTCTTTTCCTTTGCCAAAGCAAAATTATCCTGGCCTGCATATCCGCCATCGGTAATAAGAACGATTTCTTCTTCAGACCTGTCCATCTGTGATAAAGATTCTTGAAGAAATTACTTTAAATGACATAAACCTTACCACCCTTCAAATCTATAACCATTATAACACAATAGATTTGGGGGTGGTAAGGTTGGCTGCGAATTATTCCATTTTCAGAAATTTCCTATACTTTTGACCCCGGCATCATGTCATTAAGATAATGTCCACTGAACAAGTGCCCAATTTTTGTTCTGAGCGAGAATCTCCAGAAGATATGCGAGCATTCTCAAAAGAGCGCGCTGAATCTTGCGGAGATTCAGCATCAGAACGGACATGGCGATCACATGGGCCGCAGTCTCCCGCAGCTTTGCGGTGACCAGCCCCATGCCACATTTTCGCTTCGCCAGACTGAATCTGCGCTCCACTTCCACGCGCTCGCACTCATCCCGATAGTCCTGAGCCTTGTCTCTGGTTTCACCCTTCTTGGGCCGCCCCAGAGCTGGGCCGGAAAGACGGATCCCATGCGCCTTGCAATAGCTGAGATTCTCCCTGTTTCGGTAGATTTTGTCCGCCAGGATCCGGCTGGGGTAATGCCCCTCTCGCGCTCGGAACCGCTCTGCCATTTTCCGCAGATTTCCCGCCTCATTGTAGGCGTCAAAAGAACAGCACTCCAGCCGCGTCCATCCGTCAACGACACTGATGTCCAGCTTCGCGCCAAACTCCACCGGCTTTCCCGCTTTTTCCCGCACAATGGGCCGAACAAAGGGCTGGCTCACGCTGACGATCCGGTCAGGTACGCTGTGGGTACGGTTATCGTACATGTACTTCTGCTGCTCATAGACGGCGCGGATCGTGCCCAAACGTTCCGCCTGGTGAGAGGGCAGATTTTTTCCGAGGGACAGTTTTCCATCGATGGCATCCAGGTCACGCCGGAGGCAAGTTAGCTGCTTTCCAATGGCTTTGCGGGTCATTTTCGCGGTGTTTTTACGGCATCTTGTGTATTTCAGGTAATCTTTCCGGGCGCGTTTGCGGTAGGTTCGAGGCTTCTTTCCGTCCGCGGGATTGTGAAGAACGTCCAAAAGCGTTTCGGCGTTCTCCCTGGCCTCGTTGAGCAGGGAAACATCCTGAGGATAACGGATATTGGACGGCGCACAGGTGGCGTCCACGATCATAGTGCCGCTGTTTCCGCCAGTTCCCGGCTGGCCGTCAGAATCATCATCGTCATCCTTGGATTCGGCTTCTTTGACCTGACGCTCCTTTGCGTCCCGCACGATCATCTCATTGATCTCACCCAGAACTTCCAGCGTCAGGCGCTTGCGGAAATACACCATCAAAGACGGGTCAAAGGGCAGCTTTTCGTCATCATAGCCAGGATACCCACAGAAATATTGAAGATATGGGTTTTCCTGGATCTGGAGCGCGGTTTCCTCGTCAGAATAGCCATACTCCGCCTGAATGATGCAGGCGCCCAAGGCCAGACGCAGCGGTTTAGCCACATTGCCTTTCCGGTTTGTGAATAAGGCAGCGTAGCGCTTCTCGATCTCCGGCCAGGGGATCGTCTGGGCTTTCTTTACCCAACGGTTGCTTTCCTTCAGATTCATGCCCACCGGCTGTTTGAAATCCGCCAAGCTGATCTGGCCATTGCTGTAACGATACATAGTTGCCCTTCCGGGTGCAAGGTTTTTGCTGGATTTTTGCCAGTTCTCTTGCTCCAATTATACCACGGATTGGCTTCTATGGGTTGAAATATAAGGCTTTTTCTATTATTCAGTGTACATTATATAATGCAAAGCGAGGCCACCGGAAATTATCCGGTGGCCTTGCGCTCTGCTCATGAACGGTATTTGGTTGATGCCCCTCTGCGGGGGTGCCTTTTGTTCCCGGGATGTGTTTCCATATGAACGATTCTGTTTAAAATGTAATGACCTCTTTATCTGTTTCAAACTGCGCAGGTTCGCCCTTCTTGATGCTGCGGATGGCTTCCAGCATCTGATTGTTGTGCTGCTCCGCTTTGGGATCGTTGTTCCATGTATTTTCGTACTTGAAAATCATGTGGGTAATGGAGCGGCCTTTCTTATACTTGCGGCAGGAGACTTTTAAATTCGTGTACTGGTTGATAAAGCCCAGATTCACCTCGATGACATTGTGAACAAAATCGCCGCCGCTTTTGTATTTATCATTGCAGTCAAAGAAATCCCGCAGGTACTCGATGCTCAGTACGATCTCGTCCGGCTCCGTAGGAATATCCGGAAACGCCGGCGTATTTTCTCCCTTGATGACAATGTTCACCCAGCTGGTCAGCAGTTCAAAAAGGCGGATGGAATAGTTGGTAGGCAGTTTGATGATGCTGTCATAGGAGTAAAGGGTAAACATTTCACTCAGCCCGATCAGATAGGGCTTCAGCTCATCGCTAAGGCGGTAGGTCAGAGTCCCATCCTTATATTCCACGCTGCTGAGCCAGTGGAGGATCTTATAATTCGGTTTTCCCTTTTTATTGGGCAGTTCCTTGTCCCGGATAAAAATGACCCGCTGCATCAGGCTGATGTTGATATCCTGCATGGCGCGGTAAACATTGGTCTTAGGCAGTTCCAGAAAATCCGCCAATTGAGAAACATTGACCCTGTAGGTCCGAAGATCCTCATCCCCCTTCATGATCTGGGAGATCGCAAGGCGAATCAGTTTGGATTCCATCAATGTCAAGTCAGATTGCTTACTTCGCAGCAGTTCATTGGCCTGCACAATACTGAAGTCTTTGCTGTAACGGATGGCAATGCCGTTTTCTTCTGACAGATCATCATGCGCGGACAGAGTGGAATTTTCCTGGACCAGCGAATAATTCATCTGTTGGTCGGCCTCTGCATTCATAGCCGGAATCTGTTTCTTTTTCATTCTGTTCTCCTACATACAGGTTTCCGCAAATTCAATTATCATCATATTCTATCTTCGAAAAGGTGTCAACCACATTTTTCGTAATTTTTAATTTTCTGCTGCACATCCGAACATCCCCCCATGTTTCTCTCTCTGTGAATTTCCTTTTTAATCACGAGGTTTATATCTCCACTTGACAATTTACGAGGTTTTGATCTCCCCTACCACACCAGTGGCGGTATGATTTACGAGGGCAATGTCACAAAACCGCTTATATACGAGGTCTTGATCTCTGAGTCGGCATTTTAGAGATATCTGTTCCAAATTTTTCTTTATTAATCAACTATGTAAAGTAAATTTTGTTTACAGAAATTTTCGCATACTTCAGATCAATCAGGCTGCTGCAATCTCTTTTTCTTCCCTCTTTTTTAAATGGGAATTGACATTTTGTCGTATTATTCTGATTTTTATATCTGTCTTTTGTCGTTTTTGCATAACATCTATTTACGAGGTTTTGATCTCTTTTGATCCCTCTGTGAAGATCAAAACCTCGTGTATCCTTCCATATGGGGTACAAAACCCGAGATCAAAACCTCGTGTATCCTTCCATATGTGGTACAATATCTGAGAGCGAAATCTCGTGTATCCTTCCATATGTGGTATAAAGCCTGAGATCAAAACCTCGTGTATCCTTCCGTCTAGGGTACAGTGCCTGAGATCAAAACCTCGTGTATTCTTCCGTCTGGAGTACAATACCTGAGATCAAAACCTCGTGTATTCTTCCGTCTGGAGTACAATACCTGAGATCAAAACCTCGTGTATTCTTCCGTCTGGAGTACAATACCTGAGATCAAAACCTCGTATATCCTTCCGCCTGAAGTACATTACCAAGATCAAAACCTCGCGCATGATCAAACCGTGCTGGAAAAATGTATTTCAATTATTAAGAAATTCACCAGTAATCTAACAGTTTCGCCCTATTTTCCATAAAATTATTGCCATTTTTAGCACTATTTTTACGCACGTAAAAATGACACTGACCTCGTATATCCTTCCATTTGTAGTAGAAATCCTGAGATCAAGACCTCGTTTCAAAAGATATGAACCTCGTAAGACTAAGATAGAGCCCTCGTTTATTTGAGATACAAACCTCGCCGGAATGAGATACAAACCTCGTACCGGGCCATGGTACACTTATATAATAAAATAATAAAATAGAAAAAGTACTTTAAAAATAGAAAAACCGACTGCAGTCCCTTACAGGGCTGCAGTCGATTTCGCTTCTTAAAGAAACCTTCTTAAAATTCTCTCCTGAAGAACCAATACTATTGGTTCTTCAGGCTATAAGGACTCCCGATTTAGATGTCCGATGGAACTAGCCATTTTATTACACAAAAATCTGCGCAGCAGGAGTTTCCAATGTTTCCGCAATTATTCATAGCCCCGCCTATTCCTAGTCCTCAAATAGATTCAATAATCAAAGAGCAGACCTGACAGTTGATTTGAAGCTTAGAAAGTAAGCTACTGTACTTTAGCAATTTATAGTGTTAAATACATCGAAAGCAGGTTACAGGACTAAATAATCAAATACAACTGAAAATAATTATATTGAAAGCCGTATCTACAACAAGAAAATATAGATACAGTTATTCCGAAATGAGGTTTGAAAAGCATGCAGGTGGGTATAATAACACAAAGAAATTTATGATCGCCAGAATTACGTTTTTCGCTATATTTCGTGAACGTATTAGTAATTGACAAGAACAAATACGATTTTTCGGGGTGGAAGCAGTGCCTGACTTCGTTTCCTCATTGCCGGGCATTGGCCTGGCTGCTTCATCAGCCTCGCCATGTCACCGTTTCACATCCAGAAAGCGTATCTGCCCTTGTCGATTAATGGTAATGAATGCAGATAAATAACATATCATGACATATGAGTATACATAAGAAATTCCAAAAAATGGAAATTAGTTTGTGCGTATGAGGGATATTTGTATTCCCCATTATTTGATTTTTTTACAATACATTCTGCCATCTACGGCAATAATTTGAGATAGGACTGGGCAGTAACCCAAATGAGATGGTCCCTGTAAATTCCATATGCATCTGCGCTGGTGCTTGCTGTAAAAATTCGGAAGCCGCAGTACGATAAAGTATTTCCGCAAGGAATACTGCAAAGTTTCTTGCCGTGTGCAGAACAATTTTTGAAAAAATGTTGAATAACAAAAAATTGGGGGAGCCATACTGTTCCGGCACTCCCCCAATTATGGTCCGATTTATTTGTCAACTTTACAGCAAGCCGCGTACATCCAGATAATCCAAGAGAAAGCTGGTACGAATAGCGCCAATGGATTCGTTCATTCGGTGCGCAAGCTTTAACATAGATTCCTGTACGCCCGGCAGCAAATATACGTTCATCCGGTTTGCACTGAGATGCAGGGCGTGATTCTTAGTCAAGGTATATGTTTCAGTCATCTCATGAAGTTCATAGTCTGCAGGCAGGTCTGCAAGAGCATCCTCCATGATACGGGAGAGCAATTTAGGTACAGAACATCTATTTTCCGTCGCCAATTGCTGCAAACGGTCCATCAGACCGATATTTACCCGCATTTTAACCGGAGTACGCTGTTCTGGGCCGCGAGGACGGGCCATTACGGTCTGTTCCGCAGAAGATCAGCCAGTTCTGCGGCCTCCTTGGCCAATTTATCCAGACTTTCTACAATCGAACCGTCCATATCCGCAGCGTCCATCTTCCGCAGGGAGTTCAGGCGGCGCTTGCTGGCGGTGATTTTGGCAAGATCAAAGGTAACTTTTTCGTATTTCCGGATCAGAGTCGCCTTTTGAGTGCGGACCGCCACATCGCCGGTGGAATCCGTGCGGACAGGCGGGACAATGGTTTCTTCCAGCCGGGCAAGCTCTGCTCCCCGTCCATTGGTCATGCGGGCGGCTTGTGCGGCCCGATCAGTCACCCGGGCAATAAAAGTCCGTTCCAGAGCCTTGTCGCCTTCAGACATCTGAATAGCCTTGTTAATAGCCTTTACGTACAGTGCCTGTTCATCAGCTTCCAGCGGACACAGAGACAGGGCTTGCGCATGGGAAATCGTGCCGTTCAAGAAAAGCTCCTTGACGCCGGCAATGAGATCTTTATCAAATTGAGTGTAACGCTGGACCGTGGAGTCTGTCATTTGCGTACGGGACTTGAAATAGCCCTCGGCAGCCTTGCGGTCCACATGAAATTTGGCCTGCAAATTGTCCAAATAGCGGGAAATGCAGGCTTGGATGGTCTTTGCATCGCCGGAAAGGCCACGAACCATGATATTTGCCTCGTCAAGAATGATGAGTTCTGATAATTCGTCCAATCCGGTGTAGGTTTGGGCCTGTACACGGTCCCACTTATGGGCATGTTTGCCGTTGGGATCGTTTTCCTGTTCCTTTTTCTGCAGCAAGCGAAGGGCTTTTACCCGGCGTTCACCGGAAAGCAGCATATACGTGCCGTCCTCACGTTGGCTCACTACAATATTATGCAGAAGGCCGTTGCGCTCAATGGCATCCGCTAGCTGCTGGATGCTTTCATCGTCATCATTGCACGACCAGAGGTTATAGGGGTTAAACTGGATATTTTTCAGGAGAATACGGGTCAATTCCGTGCCTTCATTCTGAAAAGACATGGCAATTTCCGTTTTGGCAAGGTGACTTTTGGTGGACAGTTCCTGAGAACCCTGCGGAATTTTGCTTTTCAGCTTGTCAAGCTTCCCCATTATTTTTCATCCTCCTTTTCAGACAAACGCTGCTTAATTTCCTTCCAAAGTTGCCCATAGTCCGCGGCGGGATTGGAGCGTTTGGCATAGCGTACCACGGGAACGGCGGCGATGGTGCTTTCAGGCACAGCGCTGCCTTTGCGAATACCGGTTTTGAACAGCACAGAAGCGTATTCTTGGTTTTCTTCAAACATTTGCCGCACCAGATTCACGGCAGCCGTTCGCTCCACTTGGGTCAAAACCACGCCCAAAACGTCGATTTTCACATCTTCCCGTGTTTCCAGGTCCAAAATCATGGCCATGGTGGTCTCAAAACCGTCTAAAGAGAAGTTGTCGCACCGGACAGGGATCAAAACCTCGTCAGCACAGAACAGGGCGCTCATGGTGAGATTATCCCGGGCGGGAGGGGTGTCAATGACGATAAAATCGTAATCATCATTGACATTGGCCAGACAATGGATTAGAAAGGTATAGTTCTTCATCTTATACTCGTCTGCCAGCAGATCCAGTTGATGGACAGCCCGGGGCGTCTGGGCGGTGCTGGGGATAATATGGACTCCATCTACCGTTGTGGGATGGATATAAGGCGCCAGATCCATCTCACTGAGGTCAAAGTTCATGAACATATTTACCAGGCCATGGCCCTTGTAGTAGTTTTCTGCCTTTTTATGTTGGGTCAGCATATAAGTGGTGTTGGCCTGCTGGTCCATGTCCACCACCAGGACCCGTTTTCCCTCAGCAGCCATCAATGCCGCTAGATTTACCACCGTGGTGGTTTTGCCGGTACCGCCCTTTTCAATGGCGGTTGTCAGGATCAGAGCCATAAAGCGCCTCCATTTTGTGTGTTTTGGGATATTTTCCCGCAAAACTCAATGTTTTCTGATGCTATTATAGCTGGTTTTTCGCAGTTTTGTCAATATAAAACCATGTATTTTGTGCGCTTTTAGTAGGTATTTTTGAAAATTTTAGCTATGATTCGACTGTAATGAAAGCCAAAAACTCAATTGAGACGGTCCCTATAAATTATTACTGCCATGACAAAACCCAACTGACACGGTCCCTGTAAACTGCCCTGTCAACAGCAAACCCAAATGAGATGGTCCCTGTAAATCGGACTATACTTTTAGCCAGCAGGGAAATGGATAGGTATATCATACCACTCTTGACCTGCGCTTTTTGTCGGACAATGGTACTGTAATATGAAATTACACGACATAGTTAAAAAATTAACAATATAATTGCATGACACAGACGGTCAGTTTAGAAAAAAGTCATCGAAAATTCCTGCGGCTTGTTGTATAATAACGGCAGAACAGGCAGGAAAGGGGAGAGCACCATGATCTCAGAGCAGCTGCAAGGCGATGCGGTATTGCTGTACCAGGGCATTTTACAGCATCATGGCCAGGTCTCCCCCTATTTCTGCGGCAGGGAGTTGGGCTGGGACCGCCGCAGGATCGGACAGGCTATGGAGGAATTGGTGAATGCTTGCATCCTAAGCCCGGACGCAGCCGTCCTGCCAAGGCCTGCGGATCAGCGCAGAAAATACACGCTGCCGGAAGCAAAGCAGCGCATGGACGCGGATCAGGCCTTTGCGCAGACGGTCCGCACAATTGAGCGGATCGTGGGACGGCGATTGCCTACAGCAGATCTCAGCGCCCTGACGGAGCTTTACGACTTCCATGGGATATCCCCGGAAGCCATGGACTTGCTGGCGGCCCAGTGCTATGACGAGGCCCTGCTTCACGGCGAAGAACGCCCCACGGTAAAGCGTATCGAAAAAGTGGGCCTGGAATGGGCGCGAATGGGCGTCCGCACGCGGGAGGACGCCGTGGCTGCCATTCAGCAGATCGGCGCCCGGGAAAAGGCGGTACAAGAGATCCGGCAGCGGATGGGGCTCCAGCCGGAGGCATGGATCGCCTCAGATGAGCGGTATATTAGCGTTTGGCTGGAATGGGGCTTCTCGCCGGAACTGATTGAACTGGCCTATGACCGGACGGTGCTGAACTGCGGCAGGCTGAACTGGAAATACTGCCACGGTATCCTGGAAAGCTGGAAGGGGAAGGGCCTGTTCACGCCGGAGGATGTCCTGACAAAGGATGGCCAGGGAAAACCGACGGAAAACGAGGCTCAGGAACCGGCGGACGATCCCTGGCATTATGTGACATGAAAAAAGAAAACCACCAATGGCGGCCCAGAGGGGCCGCCATTGGTGGTTAAAACGATATTGAGCCAAAACAGGCAGAATTTTATTCCGAAATGCCTGCTTTCCGCAGTTCCTTTTCGATCTGCTTTTCCTGGGCACCGTTTACCCGGCGAAACAGCAGCCGAAACAGCCACCGGGCTGCGGGGCCTGCAAGGAACAGCTGCACAGGCAGGGCCATGATGAAATTCCGGCAATAGGTCACAAGGTAATTGGGGAGAAACTGGCTGGTAAAGCCGTAGCCGTGCCATACGCCCAGAATGCTGGCCAGGGCCACCTGGGAGATCACCGTAAAGATTTGGATGGCAAGAATGATGAAAATAGGCCGGTCGCCGGGCTTCACTACCCGGAAGGCAAAATGCTTGGCCACCCGGCTGGAAATGAAGTAAGCACAGAGAAAAATAAGGATGAATTCCAGCCACATTCCCTGGAAAGCCGCCAGGAAAGTGGCGTTGATAAAGGTACCGGTAGCCAGAACGGTGTTGTAAAGTGTCATGATGTAGACCATGATCCAGGCGGTGACGGCGGAAAAAACGATGGATTCCAGTTTGGTTTTCGGCATGATGTGATTTCTCCTTTTCCTGAAAAGCGCAAAAAAATAAATGTCCCCTCCGCCGTCCGACAGTGGCAGAGTGACATTTATTGTTTCACGCATATGAAGTTAGTCCGGCAGGCCGAACAGTTGGTATCATACCAGACGCGGCCTGCCTGTGCAAGCATTTTTGCACAGAGAAGTAGATTTTTTGAGATTTTTACAGAAAAACACTGCTTTTCATTGGATACTTAATAAAAACCGCCTGCCGGAAAGGCAGGCGGTTCATGTACTGAAAACAGCTCTCAAGCCTTTTTCAGAGCCTTCAGAGCGCCGCTGCGCTGGAGGGCCAGCACCAGGATCCCCGCCAGAATGGAGCCGCCCACCGTGGAGACCAGGAAGGGTACCACATAGGCATAGAAAGCCACGTCACCGGCGGATTTACCCATGAAGGCGATGGCAATGGGCCAGGCCAGCAGGCCGCCGATGATGCCGGTGCCCAGCACCTCACCGACGAGGGTGGCAGGCAGATTATGGGTCTTGCGGTACACCAGGCCGCACAGCAGAGCGCCGCACATGCTGCCGGGGAAGGCCAGCAGGCTGCCCAGGCCCAGGAGATTCCGCAGCAGGCTTGCCACGAAGGCCGCCGCCAGGCCGTAACCAGGCCCCAGAAGCACCGCGCACAACACATTCACCATGTGCTGTACCGGGGCGCATTTGCTGCCGAAAACGGGGAAGGAGAAAGTGCTGCCTACCACAGCCACTGCGCAGAGGATGCCGGCCAGAGCCAGCTTCTGAATGGAATCGCGTTTCATAATGTCAGGACTTCCTTTCAAGAATCTATGCAGGGAGAAAACCGCAGCGATCTCCCCCTTGCAGAACAAGGCGGCAGAGAACGTTCTCTGCCCGGAAAATCGGTCGAGACTTGCTGGTCTCCTCTCACGCCGGAACACGGCTTCCCATCGCTGCATATGTGGCTGGGGCCCAGGGCGCTCCCCCTCAGCCCGCTCCCGGTCTGCACCGGGACGCCGGAAATCTCCTTTCTGCACCTCCTGACCATACTGTCGAAAAATAAGGAAAACGGCGGGCTACATGCCCGCCGTTTGAGTGTTTCGGAAAAAACTCCCTCCGGCGGCATGATCCGCATCAGGTGAAAGGGTCGGAACCTCAGTTCCCTCTCAGCCGCGGCGCGGCTCCCCTGTTTTCATATGCATGATAGCATTTCAGATGGGATTTGTCAAGCTGTCGAACGCTGCGTCCCCTTACAGACTGTTTACAGCAGCTTCCAGTTGGCCCAGAGCCTGCTTCAGCACGCTGCGGGGGCAGGCGGCGTTGAGCCGCATATACCCGTTCAGGCTCCGACCAAAGGAGCAGCCGTCATTCAGGCCCAGCTTCGCCTTTTGGATCATGAAGTCGTGGAGTTCTTCATTTGTGAGTCCCAGTTCCCGGCAGTCCAGCCACATGAGATAGGTGGCGTCGGGGGCGTAAGTCTTGATTTTGGGGATGTGCTTTTCGCAGTAGTCCACCACGAAGTCAAAGTTGGCGGAGAGGTAGGGCAGAAGCTGCTCCAGCCATTCCTCGCCGCCTGCGCTGAAGGCGGCCTCCATGGCGGTGAGGGAGAAGGCGTTGTTCCGGTGGATGTCCATGCACTGCCAGAAGTGGTCAAAAACCCGCTTCATGTGGGCATTGGGGAAGACCACGGTGCTGGCCTGCAAACCAGCCAGGTTGAAGGTCTTGGTACCGGAGATACCGGTGATGACGTACTTTGCAATCTCCGGGGACAGGGAGGCCACCGGGGTATGGTGCTTCCCGTGGAAGATCAGGTCGGAATGGATCTCGTCGGAGAGCATCGTCACGTGATACTGCATGCACAGCTCTGCCATGCGCTGCAGCTCCTCCGGCGTCCAGACGATGCCCAGGGGGTTGTGGGGATTGCAGAGGATGAACAGATCCGCATGCTGCAGCTTGGCCTCAAAGTCGGCCCAGTCCACGGTCCATTTGCCGTCTTTTTCGATAAACTGGTTTTCCAGTACGTTCCGGTGCCAGGCCTCGGCCATGTCGTAGAACTCGGAGTATACCGGCGTCTGGATCAGAACGCTGCCGCCCTCCGGGGTAAACAGCTTCACGCAGGCGCTGATGGTCTGGACAACGCCCAGGGAAAAGCTCATAAGGGACTGGTCGATGTCCCAGTGATTTCGCCGCTTCTGCCAGGCGCGGATGACCTGGAAATAGCTGTCCGGCCGGGCGGTGTAGCCCCAGATGCCCTCCTTGGCCCGTTCGCCCAGGGCGTCAATGATGGGCTGTGCGGTGCGGAAATCCATATCCGCGATCCACAGTGGGATCACATCGTCGGTTCCGAATTTCTTTTTCCGCTCATCGTATTTGGCCGCATGATTGTTAGTGCGGTCGATCACTTCGTCAAAGTTGTACTGCATGGTTCAGGATCCTTCCGTAAAAGATATCGGGCGGCACGAATGCCAGCCCTATTATACCAGCATCCCCCCGCATAAAACAACCGGTTATTTTAAATACAGCGATGTCAGGGGAAGTTCCGCTCTGGGGCGCATTTGGCAGAGAGAAACCTGCAAAAGACTGTGATTTCAGCTATCTGACAGTTGACAGCATCCGCCACCCATGCTAGGATATAAAACCAATAAGAATACTATGTTGATAGGGAAATGGGGCGGCAAGATCCGGAGAAACTTCGGCAGAAGGCCGCCTGCATATACGGAATCGAGGAGTTTCTATGCTCAATCAGTTTTCAAGGACCCAGCTGCTCCTGGGCCAGGACGGCATGGAGCGGCTGTTCCGGGCCCGGGTGGCGGTGTTCGGCATCGGTGGCGTGGGTGGATATACGGTAGAAGCCCTGGCCCGCAGCGGCGTGGGGACGCTGGACCTATACACGCCGCCGCAGCTGCACGGCGGGCCTCTGGCCCAGGCGGTGCGGCGCGCAGGCGGGACCTTGTTCCGGGAGGTCACCTATCCCACGGACCACTTCTTTGCCGACTACCGGCTTGCGGTGGCCGGGACCGTAACGGAATTCCTGAAAGGGCAGCTTCCGCAGTGAGTTCCGGCATGGGCAGTGCAGTTTTATGGAATCTGCCTGCTGTTGGCCTTTTCCAGCTCCAGCAGGGCCTGTTTCATGCCCAGCCCGCCGCCGTAGCCCACAAGGGAACCGCCCGCCCCAATGACGCGGTGGCAGGGGATGGCGATGAAGATGGGATTGGCGTGATTCGCCATGCCCACCGCCCGGAAGGCCTTCGGGTGTCCGATGGCCTCCGCAATGTCCTTATAGCTGCGAGTCTCGCCGTAGGGGATCTCCCGCAGGGCTGCCCAGACGGCCTCCTGAAAGGGCGTGCCGTGCACCCGGTACGGAAAATCGAACGTCTTGCGCGTTCCCGCAAAGTATTCGTCCAGCTGGCGGAACACCAGCTCCGTCAGCTCGTTCGGCGCACCCGCTTTCGTGTCTGCACCGGCGTTTTTCAGCGCCGTGACCGCGCCGTCCTCCCAATCCAGCTGAATGTCGCCCACCGGCGAGTGGTAAATCACAGTTCCTTTCACGGTTTTTGATGCTCCCTTCGGTATTGTGCCGGCGTCCGGCCGCTGCATGGCTTCCCGCATTTCCGGTTTCGCCATGCGCTCTACTGTCTGCATTATACCATGCTTTTTTGCAGAAAGCTCTGCAAAAATGAAAATCAATTTTGAGTTCTGCCGGACCGTATCCGGCAGGCAGGTCATAGAAATCCGACGCAGGGATCCCTGCGTCGGATTTCAGTCTGTCGAAAAAGTCCGGCTGGAGCTGGGCTTTTTCTGATAGATATGGTAG
>OBLF01000865.1_pt1 | contig 29302 bp, 20 predicted proteins | sample 1519231 | NCBI WGS metagenome assembly OBLF01 (sample SAMEA2602895, study PRJEB22501) | metagenome | reverse complement strand
ATTTTCTTAAGAAAAGGACACGTATGACGGACGAAACCCAGGAGCAGCAGATCACCGCTGTCGGCAATGAAATGAGCGCGAGTTTCCTCGCAGCGAAGAAGCGTTCCGACGCAACGCTCGCCGCAATCGAACAGAATCCGGGCAAGTTCACCATGCTGACCGGCGACCGTCCGACCGGACGTCTGCATCTCGGCCATTATTTTGGTTCGATTCGTGAGCGCGTCGCCATGCAGAATCGCGGCGTGAATTCGAATATCATCATCGCCGATTATCAGGTGATCACCGATCGTGACACGACCGCGCACATCGAAGACAATGTGCTCAATTTGGTGCTTGACTACATGGCTGCCGGCATCGATCCGGAAAAGACCATGATTTTCACGCATTCCGCCGTTCCTGCGGAGAACCAGCTGATGCTGCCGTTCCTGTCATTGGTGACTGAGGCCGAGCTGCATCGCAATCCTACGGTGAAGTCGGAAATGGAAGCTTCCGGCCATGCGCTGACCGGCCTGCTGCTGACTTATCCGGTGCATCAGGCATGCGACATTCTGTTCTGCAAGGCCAATGTGGTGCCGATCGGCAAGGATAACCTGCCGCATGTCGAGATCACGCGCACCATCGCGCGTCGTTTCAACGAACGCTACGCCAAGAAGCATCCGGTGTTCCCCGAGCCGGCCGCGATTCTGTCTGAAGCGCCGGAGATTCCAGGCTTGGATGGCCGCAAGATGAGCAAGTCGTACGGCAATTCCATCATGTTGGGCGCCACAGCGCAGGAGACCGCCAAGCTCATCAAGAAGAGCCCGACCGATTCCGAGCGCCGCATCACGTTCGATCCGATCGCACGTCCGCAGGTTTCCGCACTGCTGACGACCGCCGGTTTGGTCACCGGTCACGATCCGAAGGAGATCGCCGAGGAGATCGGCGATTCCGGTGCGGGCGCGCTGAAGGCGTATGTGATCGAATCGGTGAACAGCTTCCTTGAGCCGCATCGCGCCCGTCGCGAGGAACTCGCCAAGGATATGGATTACGTGCGCGACGTGCTCGCCGAAGGCAACAAGAAGGCCAACGCCATCGCCAACGAAACGTTGGAGCAGGTGCGCGACGCCATGGGCATGCGCTACTAAAGCTCCAGAAACACCATAATCACGCTTTAAACAGCGTTTCAGCATCGACAAAGGCCGGATTGCGTATTGCACAATCCGGCCTTTGTCTCGTCTGAGTGGCATGTGCCACATTATGTTTGATTAGATTTTCGCGCGCTTTTCGCCGGAAGCGATTTCCGCTGCGACCAAATCGTCATCCACCTTGCGGTCATCGGGATCATCAAGATAATGATCGAACTCGTGCAGCACTTCAGCATCGGGAGCCGGAGTCAGCAGCGACACCACCACAATGAACAGCAGCGAGATGATGAACGCCGGAAGCAGCTCGTAAATAGCGAAGACACCACCAAGCGGCTTGATGAAATTATGCCAGATCAGCACGGTCGCAGTACCGGAAAGCATGCCCGCAATCGCACCGAATTTATTGGTACGACGCCAATACAGCGAGCAGAGCATCAGCGGACCGAACGAAGCGCCCAAACCGGCCCATGCATACGAAACAACCTGGAAAATCGACGAATTCTGATCGAACGCAACCACAATGCCGAAAATGAACATAACCAGCAATGTGATGCGCGCAACCATCATCACCTGACGATCGGTGGCCTTGCGATAGAGCAATCCGCGGAAAATATTCTCACCGACCGCGGAAGCGCCGATAATCAGGTATGACGATGACGAACTCATGGACGCGGCGAAAATGCCCGACACCACGATGCCGCACATGAAGCTCGGCAGCAGCGCCTGCGAAACCACGATGAAAATGTTCTCCGCCGCGGACTGCGTGACGAACTGCGTCGGCATCATCGCACGGCCGACCAAACCGATGCACACGCCGCACGCCAGCGACACCACACACCACGTGGTGGCGATGATACGGGACTTCTTGATCTCTTCGGAACTGCGGATCGACAGGAATCGCACGAGCACCTGCGGCATGCCGAAATAGCCAAGACCCCACGCAAGCATGGAAATCATGGTGATCACGCCGTATTCGGTAGGAGCGCCGAACATGGCCTGGCCAGCCTTGACAATCTGCTCGCCGGCATCGTTCAGAATCGGCGTGGCCATTTGCGTGCCGTCAAGGAAGCCTGGAATGCCTTTGAGGAAGGCGACGGTGTTGTCGACGCCGCCGACGGATGCGACGGAACCGATGAACACCACTGCCAGCGCGAAGAACATGAGCAAGCCTTGGATGAAGTCGGTCACGACCACGGAAAGATAGCCTCCGATCACGGTGTAGGCGAACACGATGGCAGCGCCGATCACCATGGTCAGGTGGTAGTCCCAGCCGAACAGGGTCGAGAAAAGTTTGCCGACCGTCACGAAGCAGCTACCGACATACACACAGAAAAATACGAGGATGATCAGCGCCGCGATGGTGGAGACGATATTGCGTTTGTCATGGAATCGTTTGGAGAAGAAGTCCGGAATGGTGATCGCGTCACCTGCCACCACGGAGTAGCGGCGCAAACGGCGTGCGACGAGCTTCCAGTTGAGGTAGGTGCCGAGAGCCAGGCCGAGGGCCGTCCACAGCGGGTCGGCGGCACCGGTGAAGTAGGCGACGCCCGGCAGTCCCATGAGCAGCCAGCCGCTCATATCGGAGGCTTCGGCGCTCAATGCCGTCAGCCATGGACCAACGCCTCGACCACCCGCGAAATACTGACGAGTGGAGGAATTGGACCGCTTGGAGTAGATGAAGCCGATGGTGAGCATGGCCACAAAATAGATGACCATCGCCAGCAGCACCCAAAAATCTTTGGTAACCATGAATTCTCTCTTCTTAGATTGCTAGCCGAATTTCTTTCGAATCTCTTTCTTCAAATCTCTGTCGAAACGAATTTCTTTCGAATCTCTTCTGAAAAAAATATGCGATTGTCCCAATGTACCGGTCGAACATTGCGACAATCGCATTTATCTCATTTACGCGCCCAAATGCCGAAACGGATCAAATATCGTATCTCCAAGACTTATCGGTGATAACGCGAGCCATGGCTAGGCCGATCGGCAGACAGATAATCACCATGAACGCGCGGAAAGCCCAGTCGAGGGCGTTCAAGGTGTCGAATTGGCCGAGGTGGAACATGGCTTGATACATGTACAAACCGGGAACCATGATCACGATGGACGGCACGGTCAGGCAGATGCGCGGGTAGCCGAGATGCGGGGCGAGCCAGCTGCGATGAACCGCAGAACGCCATGCGGAGGCAAGCAGGCCTGCGAGCAGTGCGCCGATGAATGCGCCGGCTTCGGCGGGAACGCCCATGTCAACGATTTCCAAACGCAAGGTGTCAGTAATGGCGCCAATGGTGGCGGCGACAAGGCACATGCGCTGCGGCGAGTTGAACATGGTGGAGAAGCCCCAGACGCCGATGAATGCGAACACGAAACGCAACAGGCAATTGACAACCGGATTGAGTCCCAACGGCTCGAATCCTTCCGGATTCAAATGCACGATCGAAGCGACCATCCAGCCTGCGAGCGTCGCCATCAAAATAATGCACAACACGTACGCAACGCGCTGAATACCTGACGGAAAATCAATTTTCGCCATATCAAGTCCACCCGTAATCAGCGGGAATCCAGGAATCACAAACAGCATGGCACCGATGTAAGCCGTATCATGCTGCAATGCGACGGGCTCGAAAATACCAATCAATCGCAGGGTGCCCGTGCAGGCGAGTGCCGCGACGGCCACGCATACGAACGTCACGAAGAACTGGTTGAGATGGTGGGCGAACAGGCGGCGGCGCAGCCAGTGACCAAGTCCCGCGCCAATGAACGCGCCGATCATGTCGAAGGGACCGCCACCAAGCAGGAACACGAAGGATGCGCAGGCGCAGGCCGAGGCGAATCCCGCGAACGCCGGCGAATACAGGGGTTTGCGTCGTTCGATCATGTCGAGTCGTTCGTGGGCTTGGCGAACGGTGATGCCTTGCGATTGGTCCGCTTCTTTTCCGACGTGGTCGAAATGTTCGGCGTATTGACCTTTTGGCGGCTTGTGATTGCGATTTTTGCGCGCTTTTTTCGTGGTCGATTCGCTTGACGTAACGTTGGCCGTACCGGCAGTTTCACGCTTGGTTTCACGTTCGGCTTCACGTTCACCGCGATTATGCTGCTCGCTTGCCGCTTCGATGTCACGCAAGTGCAACGGCTGCGCGGTGGTATCGGTCACTTCGGCGCGTTCCGTCACCATTTCAAGCGCGTCGAGCACGGGATCGTCAGATCCCTCCTGATTCTGTTCGGCTTTCTGACGTTCGCGAAGACGCTTCGACAGGTCAGCCGACACCTGCGACGCATCACGCTTGTCGAGATGCTGCATAAGCCCTTCGGACACGTCGGATTGGCTGTGGTACATCGATCCTTTGCCGAGGTTCACGTTGAACCAGTCAGCGAAGTGTTCGAGCAGCCAAATGCGTTCCGTGTTGACGCCGGTGGTTGGCAGGTCGACGACTTCGGTGATACGGTCTTTGCCGTCGGTGCAGGAGGCTTCGATGTCGGTGAGGTTCACGTCGGCGCGCACGTGCACGCCCAGCGGATAGGCGATGCGGTGCATCATTTCGCGTACGCGGAAGCTTCCGGTGCCCGCGCCGAGATCGAGCATGCCGACGCGTACGATCACGCTGGCTTTTGCTGCGATTCCCGCTTCAGCGACCGGCTTGTCCCAATCCCGTTCGATATCTTCCATATCGAGCGGAATGGAGTGTGTATGGAATTTGCTGACGGCCGAAGCGCTTTTTTCCGCGCTATCGAAATTCGTCTCATGTTCATGTTCGTATTGTGCGCTCACAAGTTCAGGTCTAACGTGTGGGCTGGTCGGAGGATTTTCGAAATTTCCATCGATTTCACTTTGTGGACACCGTCGGACCACGATGCGGACATTTCCGGTGTTTCCGTAACCAAACTGTCGATTTGCCGAGCATACAATGGGCGTGCATTACCGACCGAACTTAGGGCTGTGGGCTCGCAACAGACGGCCAAAACAATCGCGGAGGTGCCGCGAAGGACCGACAGACCGGGCAACCCGATGGTTTGGAGAAGGAGGTCTGATGACAATAGAAAACGAACAGATCACGCCTGCCGACGCAGCTATCGTCTCGTCCGGCACCGGCACCAAAGGCCCCGAGGAGCGTGATCTTCCCGCTTCCCTCAAAGAGGAAATGGATCTGTGTTTGCAGATTCTTCGCGAGGTGCTCGGCGAATTCGACGAAAAGCTGCTGGCCAAGTTCGATGAAGTGCGCGAACACGCACTGAACGCTAGCGCCGAACGCTTCTCCGGCATTCTGACGGATACGAATCCGAATCAGGATGACCTGCAGAAGGTCGTCGACATCATCGATAAAACGGATGTGCATGAGGCACAACTGCTGGCCCGCGCCTTCACCACCTACTTCCATCTGGCCAACCTATGCGAGGAGAACTACCGTGTCTCCGTGCTGCACAGCCGTGAGGCCGCCGTAGATGACACCCAAGCCGTCGACCCAGTGAACGAAATGACCTGCGCCTACCACCAGCTCATTAACGAAATGGGTCCGGCCAAAGCCAAGGAACTGCTCGACCAGCTCGAGTTCCATCCGGTGTTCACCGCGCATCCGACTGAAGCCCGCCGCAAAGCCGTGGAAGGCAAAATCCGTCGCATCTCCCAGCTGCTCGCAACGCACAAGCTGCTTGGCGGTTCAGACAAGAAGGAAAACTCCCGTCGACTCTTCAACGAGATCGACGCGCTGTTCCGCACCTCTCCGATCGCGCTGAAGAAGCCGACTCCGGTTGAGGAATCTGAAACCATTCTCGATATTTTCGACAATACGTTGTTCTATACCATTCCACAGGTGTACCGTCGTTTCGACGATTGGATCCTCGGAGATAAGGCTGGCCTCGTGCCGCCGGTATGCCCGGCGTTCTTCCACCCGGGAAGCTGGATCGGCTCCGACCGTGACGGCAACCCGAATGTCACCGCCAAGGTGAGCCGTCAGGTGGCCCGCAAGTTCAGCGACCACGTGCTGGGCGCGTTGCAAATCGAGACCCGCCGCGTTGGCAAGAACCTGACCATGGAAGCTGAGACCACTCCGCCGAGTGCCGAGCTCAAGAGCCTGTGGAACCATCAGAAGGAAATGAGCGAGCGCCTGACCGACAAGGCCGCACTGATCTCCACCAAGGAGCTGCACCGTGCCGTCATGCTGGTCATGGCCGATCGTCTGAAGGCCACCATCGACCGCGATGCTGATCTCATGTACCACTCCTGCGAGGATTACATCGCCGACCTGAAGGTCGTGCAGCGCTCCCTCGCCGAAGCCAACGCCAAACGTTCCGCCTACGGCCCGCTGCAGGACCTCATCTGGCAGGCAGAGACCTTTGGCTTCCATATGGTCGAGATGGAGTTCCGCCAGCACTCCGTCGTGCATTCCCGAGCGCTGGAGGATATCCGCGAACATGGTCTGCACGGTGAGCGTGGCGAACTGCAGCCGATGACCCACGAGGTGCTCGACACCTTCCGCGCCCTTGGTTCCATCCAGAAGCGCAACGGCATCAAGGCCGCCCGTCGTTACATCATCTCCTTCACCAAGAGCGCCCAAAACATCAGGGACGTGTACGAGCTGAACCGTCTGGCGTTCTCCCATCCCAAGGATGTTCCAACCATCGACGTGATCCCGCTGTTCGAACAGCTTGAGGATCTGCAGAACTCGGTAGACGTACTCGAGGAAATGATCAAGATTCCGGAGGTCCAGGCTCGTCTGAAGGCCACCGGCGGCAAGATGGAAGTCATGCTCGGCTACTCCGACTCCTCGAAGGACGCCGGCCCGACCTCCGCCACCCTTGCCCTGCACTCCGCGCAGGAGCGCATCGCCAAGTGGGCCGAATCGCACGACATCGACCTGACCCTGTTCCATGGCCGCGGTGGTGCCGTCGGCCGCGGCGGCGGCCCGGCTAACCGTGCCGTACTCGCACAGCCGGTCGGCTCCGTAAAGTGCCGCTTCAAGCTCACTGAGCAGGGCGAGGTCATCTTCGCCCGCTACGGCAACCCGACCCTGGCCATCCGCCACGTCGAGTCCGTTGCGGCTGCAACGCTGCTGCAGTCCGCTCCAAGCGTGGAGAAGCGCAATACGGACATGACCGCCAAGTACGCCGACATGGCCAACAAGCTCGACGAGGCCGCGCATAACCGCTTCCTCGACCTGCTGAACACCGACGGCTTCGCACCGTGGTTCTCCACCGTCACGCCGCTGACCGAAATCGGCCTGCTGCCGATCGGCTCCCGTCCGGCCAAACGTGGCCTTGGAGCCAAGTCCCTCGACGATCTGCGTACCATTCCGTGGATCTTCTCCTGGGCGCAGGCACGCATCAATCTGGCCGCATGGTACGGCCTGGGCACCGCGTGCGAACAGTTCGGCGATTTGAACACCTTGCGTCAAGCGTATGAGGAATGGCCTCTGTTCTCCACGTTCATCGACAACATCGAAATGTCGCTGGCCAAGACTGACGAGCGCATCGCCAAGATGTACCTTGCCCTCGGAGACCGTGAAGACCTCAACAAAAAGGTCCTCGACGAGATGGAGCTCACCCGCAAGTGGGTGCTCGAGATCGTAGGCGACAAGTGGCCTCTGCAGCACCGCCACGTGCTCGGCCAGGCCATCCGCATCCGCTCGCCGTACGTGGATGCGCTGTCCGCCACTCAGGTGCTCGCCCTCGGCTCGCTACGCAAGCGCGTGGACAAGGAAGAGCTCACGCACGGACAGAAGGAGAACTACACCTACCTGATCCTGTGCACCGTGTCGGGTGTCGCAGCAGGCCTGCAGAACACGGGCTGATCTTCGGCTGACCGCCTGACAAAAGCGAGCGGGGAGGTTCCGTGCCGATAAACGGCGCGGGCCTCCCCGTTCGCGTCGCGCGGCCCTAGCCTGGCCGGCGACAGCGCACAAAACAGGCACGCAGGCCGAGCGACAGACTCCCAATCATCCGACGTAACCCGGCGCCTGTCCGCGTTTACCCACGCCGCGACACCGACAGCCATCGTGGGCTTATACAACTGGTTCGGTCAGACTTATATTCTCGGCAGATTGAGCCTAGTCCACATTTCTCTATTTCTTCCTCGTCCTGCTTATAACCCCAATGACAACCCTTTTGGTTACGGCTTTCCTTCATGACAAACTGTCTTGGAAGAAGATTGTTCGCATCATAGCGCTGTCTTACTGTTTGACCATATTGGGTGTATTTCTGAACGAGTTGTGTTGTTGACGGAAGACGCCGCACTCGAAGGTTTTTGTTCAGCGCCTAACATGCAGCACTAGCATACTTATCCTCAATCCACTCATGATTCAGTAACAACTGCATGACTCCTGAAACACAGACACATAGCGAAGCCCTCGTTTGTAACTTCCACGAGAGAGAACCTTTGCTATTTTCACTAGAAAATCACATCCTAAAGCGCACCCCTACTCATTTTCCATTAGAATACTCTTAATATCTTAATCATTGTCGATTGAGATTAAATTTTCACATGGAGGAAATTATGAAATCCAGAAGAGTTTTTTTTATCTCCACAATTATCTCAGTTTGCCTATGCACAGTTATGACCACTCCAGCCTTTGCTGTAAATTGGTGGCAGGTTGGATGGATTGTCGCCAATAACGTCATCGACCGGGTAGTCAATCTCGATGGGCAAAGTTCAAATGATCAATATTCCACCTATATGGTTTCACCTTCCATTGTTTTCAACAATGGCACCAATGGGGGCGAATTCTATATGCGCCCTCAAGTCTCCAGCCGTGTGACCAGTTTCGAAATGCACGCGCATAGAGCTAACCCCGTCGATTTTGGAGCCAATATAGTTCTAGCCTTGTCCACAACCTCAGGCAAAAGGGTTATCAATAAAACAGTAGGGACAAACCAGTATGTCTCATACACCAGATCAAGCAGCGATGGCACCGGAACATGGGACGCTCGTTTCACCGAAGATGACAGCGGAAAAAATTGGCAGTTTTATTACCGCCAATATTACGGCAATGGAAGAAGTCTTCCAACGATCATCGACGTCCCAAATACCGATCTAATCGACTACCTGGCTAACGATGGCACCACGTTCCGATACAACGCCAACCCAGATCAACCAAGAACAACAAAAGCCCCAACCCTTGACATCAAACAACTTAACAATCAATTTTATGACGAAAAAAGTGGTATATCAGTCGATTATCTTCGCGACTACAATACAGGAGATGATATTATTTTTGAAGATATCATAGATAAAATTCAATTCAATCCCAATGAAAACAATACATCACTCTTCTTTTTATTAGACAACGAATATATTGAATGGAAATTTAATGGAAATATCACCAACAAGTACAAGAAAGAAGACAGAATTAACCTTCATTTTAAAGTAATTACCGTGAAGCAATATAAAGGGATTACATTTGAGAGTATCGATTTCTTCAAAGATTCAAGCAACGGAATAAATAAACAAGGACCATACCCTTGCATCTCCGACTACCTAAAATAAGGAGAACAGTGCAGTACATATATCTCACAGCACTTGCCCTGCTAGGATTATGTATGCTTATTTTTCCAAGGCAACTCTGGAAAATAAGCAATTTCCTCTGGACTCAAAAAGGAGATCCGAGCAATCTATACACATCCTTAATGAGAATAAGCGGTGCCGCCTTTCTTGTTTTAGCTCTTATTCTTTTCATCTTCTGCAGACTGCAGTAACACCTACCTGATCCTGTGCACCGTGTCGGGTGTCGCAGCAGGCCTGCAGAACACCGGCTGATTGTAGCCAGTTTCTTTCAGGGTCCCCGTTCGCACTGCCGATCGGGGACCCTTTTTCATACCTATATCTGCCTTATATATGGCAGAATCGGAGCCTTGTCATGAGCCTTCTCGCTTATATATGGCAGACCATCATGCGAAAAACCCACTTCGGGGGTACATTTTTCCGGTTTTTCACCTTTGGGACTGCCATACATAAGCGAGATATCGCTCTATTTCCCAGCGAACGGTCAGACCAAAACGTATGATGTTGGCTAGCCTGAACAATGAGGGGTGGAGTCAATGGCAGACGAACTGTTTGTAGACCAGAACGAGGTCGAAGGTACGGCAAGCGGCGCATGGAGCCGCATGCTGGCAGGCAATCGCAGGTTTGCGGAAGGCAAACCGGAACATCCGAATCGTGGCGCCGAAGCACGCGCAGCACTTGTGGACACACACGCACCGGAAGCGGCCGTACTGAGCTGCTCCGACGCGCGGGTAAGCCCGGATATTATTTTCGATTCCGGTCTTGGCGACCTGTTCACGGTTCGCACGGCCGGTCAAATCATCGACGAAGCCGTGCTTGCGTCCCTGGAATACGCGGTGACCGTGCTCGGCGTACGTTTGCTGGTGGTGCTCGGCCACCAGAATTGCGGTGCGATCAAGCAAGCTTCCAAGGATTACGAGGCGTTACTGCACGAACTGACCGCCGATGCCGAGGATTCGCTGATGGCCGCCGACAGCATTGCCGACATCGACGAACGCATCTGCGCTTCGGATTCGCTCATGATGCGCACCGTCGGTTTCTCAATCTGGCAGGCGCACGAGTCGGAATTGGAATCCAGCGAGGATTTCGAACGCGTGCACATCGCGCGCACCATCGAACTCTTGGTGGAACAATCCGAAGCGATCCAGCAGGCGCTGGCATCCGACAAACTCATGATCGTCGGCGCAAGGTACCAGCTGGACTCCGGCAAAGTCGAGGTTCTTAGCTTCTGAAACGGATTACAATTCGGAAAACGGAGATTTGCAAAACAGAGATCCAAAAAAGAACAATCCGAAGCTAAGCAATCTAAGAATAATTGAGAAAATCCAAGAAAATCAGGAGATACAGACACTTTGACATACCGCCCCGATAGAGTGGAACCATGTCTCTAGGTTTAAACATTCTCCTGATTTTCGTTTTTCTGTTGCTCGGATCGGTGTTCGCCGGCACCGAACTGGCGTTGGTCAGCCTGCGTGGATCGCAGATCGACCAGATGGAACAGGAGGATGCCCGCGGAAAGCGCGTCGCACAGATCGCGCGAGATCCGAACACGTTTTTGTCGACCGTGCAGATCGGCGTGACGTTGAGCGGTTTCCTTTCCGCATCGTTCGGCGAATCGTCGATTTCGCCTTATATTGTGCCGATCGTTGAAAGTTGGGGCGTGCCGACGAGTGTGGCCGCTCCCCTGACCACCATTGTGCTGACGTTGATCATTTCGTACTGTTCGATCGTGATTTCGGAGTTGGTGCCGAAGCGTATCGCCATGCAACGCAACGAGCAGATCGCGCGTGCCGTGGTACCTGCGATTCATGTGTTTGCGAAGGTGTGCAAGCCGATTATTTGGCTGATCGGCAAGAACACGAACATTATCGTGCGCTTGCTTGGTTTCGACCCGAACGAAACCGACAGCGAAGTGTCCGACGAAGAGCTGCGCGTACTCGTCAACACCAATACGAACTTGAGCAAGGACGAACGCACGATTCTCGACGACGTGTTCGACGCGTCCGAAACGATTGTGGCCGAAGTGATGCGCCCGCGTGCCGACGTGGTTTTTTTGGATGGCGATATGCCGATTGAGAAGGCGGCCGCATATGTGAGAGAAATGCCGTATTCCCGCTATCCGGTGACCGGCAAGGATTTCGACGATGTGCTTGGTTTCGTGCATGTGCGCGACCTGCTTGACATTCGCGATCCCGAGGCGAAGACGGTTGCCGACGTGACGCGCGAGGGCATTTCGCTGCCGGGCACGTCGAAACTGCTGCCAAGCCTTGAGCTGCTACGTAAGCGCGGCATTCATCTGGCGGTGGTCATCGACGAATATGGCGGTACCGACGGCATCGTCACGTTGGAAGACATGACCGAGGAATTGGTCGGCGACATCCGCGACGAATACGACCTGCCGGAGGAAAAGGGCGGCGAACGCACGGAACGCGCCGCTTTCGTCAATGGCGTCGCCACGATCGAAGGCGGCATGACGATTGAGGATTTCGCCGATTTGACCGGTATTGAGCTGGAAGACGGTCCGTACGAGACGGTTGCCGGCTATTTCCTGGCGCATACTGGAAAGATGGGCGAAATCGGCGACGTGCTGCCTTCCGACGACGGTTATGACATGACCGTCACGCAAGTGGACGGCCGTCGTATCGAAACGTTGGAAATCCGCAAGCATACTGTTGACGGCGATGCTGCGAAAGCTACGAAATAATCAAAAATAAAACGAAAATAAAATGAAAATAAAACAGACTTGCGATTATGTAAATGCTGATTTTTTACACAATCAACATCAGTAATCGCAAGTCTGCTCTGTTATTAAATCCGCTGAGTTATTGCAGATTCAGCCGCGCAGCATGGGATGGCATTCGTCGTTCCACCATGCAAGCTGCGCGATATTGGCGCGGATATGCTCGCAGGACGCATGGAATTTGGCCTGTTCGTTTTCGGTGAGTGTGGGACTGAGGACTTCTTCAACGCCGTTCGCACCGATGATGCACGGCAGGCTGGCGTAATTGCCGCTTTCGCCTTGTTCGCCGGTAAGCAGCGTGGAGCAGGCGGTCGCATAGTGTTCATCGCAGAGCACAGCCTGCGTAAGGCGTGCCGCAGTGGCTGCAATAGCGTATTCCGTGCACTCTTTGCCGGCGTACACGCGGTATCCGCCTCGACGGGCGTCCTGCTCGGTTTCGTCCTTGTCGAGGGCGAATCGTTGCGGATCGTCTTGTGCGAGTTGATCAAGCGGCTTGCCTGCGATGTTCACGTTCGACCAATAGGCGAACTGCGAATTGCCATGCTCCCCCAGCATGTATGCGCCGATTGATCTCTGATCCACGTTGACGCGTTTCGCGATGGCGTTGCGCAGTCGTGCGGAATCCAACGCGGTTCCGGTGCCGATTATTTTGCGCGGATCGTAGCCGGTGATGTGCCAGATTTCGGTTGCGACCACATCGCACGGATTTGAGATGGTGATGATCACACCGTGGAAGCCTGCATTGAACAGTCGGGAGATCCAGGTGCGTGCAATGTCGGTGGTGACGAACAGTTCGCCGTCACGATCTTTGGCGCTGGTTTTCACGTCGCCGGCAGCGTTGATTACCACGTCGCAGTCGGCTAGCTGCTCGTATTGCGTGCCGTAGTTGCCGATCACACAGTTATGCGGATAGAAACCCAACGTGTCACTTAAATCCTGACATTCGCTGACTACTTTTTGCTCGTTGATGTCGCACAGCTTCAGTTCTTCGGCCAGTCCTGCGGAAAGCACGGCATTTGCGACATGCGCGCCCACGTGTCCGATGCCGATAATGCCGACTTTTCTCAATACAGTCACAATCGACCCCTCCCTCACTTATTCGATCTTTCTGCGTGGACTGTTTGCACGCAAACGTTTCAGTCGTCACGATTGTAGGCTTGCAAATCGCGGATGTTAAGCGTTCTGTACATCTTATGAACAAAAAGCTATACGAATCACCTATACGTCGTTATCAAACGTGCGTAAGCCGTGGCAAGTCATTGCAATCCGCGCAATGTGACGGCAGTGGCGTGATATCGCAAGTATTTCAACATCACAGGCAACGCAACAACATCGCCCTACGCAAGCTCATCGCAGCATGGCAGCGTGACGGCGAACGCAACAGCATCGCGAGCATCACAACACAACATGACGGTTCAGCTCCCGCCGCAATTGCCTCCATTGCGGCAAATATGCGCTCATACGCCGCTGAAAGTCCTCTCCGTGCCCGTTTTCCCACAGGTGCGTCATTTCGTGCACAAGCACGTATTCCAGGAATCTGGGATCCATAAGACCAAGTTGCAGGTTGAGTCGGATGCGGCCGGTTTTCGGCGTGCATGACCCCCATCGCGACGTCATGATGCGTAACGTGACATGCGTCGGCTTCCGCCCGATAATCGGCGACCATTTCGCAAGCAGCACCGGCAGTTGCGCATTGATGGCCCGTACGGCCCGTTCCTTCGCCGCGTCGTTCCACACGAAAACGCGCGGATTATTCAAGCTATTGGGATCGCCTGGATTGTTTCGATCGCCCACGCCGCCCGAATTTTCCAGGCCATTCAGATTATCCGGACCATGCGAACCATTCACACGGTCCAAACCATTGAAATCGCTTTGACGGATCTGTTCATCCTTGGCTTGCAGCATGGTGCGTCGCGCACGTTCGATCCATGGTTTGCGTTCCGTCACAAATCGTGCGATTGCCGCTTGCGACATGCGAGAAGGTGCGGAGATGACGATTTGCGCGTTCGGCGGTTTGATGCGCAGGTACATGTTTTTGATGGCTTTACGCACGATGGTCACCGTCATTCCAGCGATTTGCGTGGTTTCTTCGGATAGCGTGCGATTACGGTTGCGCACTCCCCTGCTGGCTCTCCCACTATTGTTACGCTGGCTACGATGATTGTTCGGCATGTCTGCATTATGTCACGACACGCCGAAGACACACCTTGTATTGACTTTCTCTGAAATTCGCGTATTATTTCAATTCGTTGTGCTTAACAGTGCAGCAGGAACGGGCCCGTAGCTCAGGTGGTTAGAGCGCATCCCTGATAAGGATGAGGTCGGAGGTTCAAGTCCTCCCGGGCCCACGTAGATGGTAAGGAAGCGGCACAGCCGCTTTTTTCACCTATGGGGCTATAGCGCAGCTGGTAGCGCATCTGCTTTGCAAGCAGAGGGTCGCCGGTTCGAACCCGGCTAGCTCCACGGGGCTATGGCGCAGCTGGTAGCGCATCTCCATGGCATGGAGAGGGTCAGGGGTTCGAATCCCCTTAGCTCCACAGATAGGGTTTCCGGTGATTTCCGGAAACCCTTTTTTCATACCCAAATCCGAAATCCAAACCAGCATCCCAATTCCTCCAGTCACTGGAGAAAACCGGACGCAGCCAGGCACCTCACAGTCCAAAAACCTCCACCGAGTGGAGGAATCCTCCCACCAACAAGCCTCCCAGCATCCCAAAACCTCCAGTCACTGGAGAAAACTAGACGCAACCAAGCACCTCACAGTCCAGATTCCTCCAGTCACTGGAACATATGACCCGCTGAGGCACCTTCCAGAGTCCGTATTATTCCAGCGCATGGAAGAATCACCCCGCTGAAAGACCATTGCAAAAGGCCGTCTCAGACGGGACTTGCGTCACCGCTTGAAACGGCCTTGGATTATTGATTATTACAATTGCTGACGATACTTCCGATCGCTTGCGATGACTACCGCACTGCGACTGCACCGGCAACAGTGTCGGAATCGTTCGGCACGTTCTGTGTATTCCGTGCATTCTGCTTGGCAAGTTCGTCGCGGATTTGCTGCAACAGCAGGATCGTCTGCTCTTCGGTGGAGATTTCCGGCTCTTTGGCAGCTTCCTCCTCGGCTTTGCTCCGTTCTTCCGCAAGCTTGGTTTTGGCGAGCAACGCCTCGGTCACGTCACGGAATTTGTTGATCGGCACGAGAATGCAGAAATACACGGCAGCCGCGATAATCAGGAAATTCAATATCGCGCCAAGTACCGCGCCGAACGAAACCGTCGCATTATTGAATGTGATTGCCAGCAGACCATCCATATTCGGTTTGCCGAAAATCATGGCGATGAACGGATTAATCACATTGTTGGCAATAGAGTTAACCACTGTGGTGACGGCACCGCCCATGACGACACCGACCGCCATGTCGATCATGTTGCCGCGTGCAATGAATTTCTTAAATCCTTCAATCATGATGATTCTCCCATTATGTGAGATCGTGAGATGTTATTGCGGACGTACTCTCTCCCACGCTTTCCGCATTTCCATCCTATAGGCAACACAAGGCACGGCAATCCCGTAAAAAGAAGCAGGTTCAGAACCAGCACTCGCAAAAAGCGTCTCCAAATCCTGAACAAGGTCTTGTGCCGTCCATATTCGTGCACATAGAATGAGACCGTCTATTGGTAACCCAACTATCCCGAAGGGGAAGAATATGCTCACTGACGAGTACGTCAAGCGCGTGTACGCGCAGGTCGAGAAGCGCGACGGCGACCAGCCGGAGTTCCTGCAGGCCGTTCGCGAGGTTTTCGAAAGCCTCGAGCCGGTGGTTGCGAAGCATCCGGAATATGAGAAGGCGGGCGTGCTTGAGCGCATCGTCGAGCCGGAGCGCGTGGTGAAGTTCCGCGTCGCATGGACCGACGATGAGGGCAAGGTGCAGGTCAACCGCGGTTACCGCATCCAGTTCAACTCCGCGATCGGCCCGTACAAGGGCGGTCTGCGCTTCCACCCGAGCGTGAACGAAGGCGTCATCAAGTTCCTCGGCTTCGAGCAGATCCTGAAGAACTCCCTGACCAGCCTGCCGATGGGCGGCGGCAAGGGCGGATCCGACTTCGACCCGAAGGGCAAGTCCGACGCCGAAGTCATGCGTTTCTGCCAGGCCTTCATGACGGAACTGTGCCGTCACATCGGCCAGTTCACCGACGTCCCGGCCGGTGATATCAACGTGGGCGGCCGCGAGATCGGCTACCTGTTCGGCCAGTACAAGCGCATCCGCGACGAGTATTCCGGCGTGCTGACCGGCAAGGGCCTCGAATTCGGCGGCTCCCTGGCTCGTACCGAAGCCACCGGTTACGGCCTGTGCTATTACACCGCCGAGGCAATGCGCGTGCTGCGCAACGATTCCTTCGAAGGCAAGACCGTGGTCATCTCCGGCTCCGGCAACGTGGCCATCTTCGCCACCGAGAAGGCTCAGGCCCTCGGCGCGAAGGTTGTGACCGCCTCCGATTCCAACGGCTACATCTACGATCCGAACGGCATTCAGCTCGACGTGGTCAAGGACATCAAGCTGGGCCACCGCGGCCGCATCAAGGAATACGCCGAGCGTGTGCCGGGCTCCGAATATCACGAGGGCTGCAAGGGCGTGTGGACCGTTCCGTGCGATATCGCCCTGCCGTGCGCCACCCAGAACGAGATCGACGAGGAATCCGCCAAGGCTCTCGTCGCCAACGGCTGCACCGTGGTGTGCGAAGGCGCCAACATGCCTTCCACTCCGGAGGCAATCGCCGTCTACCAGGCCAACAACGTGCTCTATGGCCCCGCCAAGGCCGCGAACGCGGGTGGCGTGGCGGTTTCCGGCCTTGAGATGAGCCAGAACTCCTACCGCCTTTCCTGGACTTTTGAAGAGGTTGACGGCAAGCTCAAGTCCATCATGGAAAACATCGTCGCCAACTCTCTGGCAGCCGCCAAGGAATACGGCCACGAGGGTGATCTGATGCTCGGCGCCAACGCTGCCGGCTTCGTGAAGGTCGCCAACGCCATGGTCGCCCAGGGCGTGCTCTGATCTAGCCGTTTTAGCCAATCTAGCCAATACGGCTGGCTCATCGAAATACATTGAGGGCCTGTCTGGTTTCATTCCAGACAGGCCCTCTTTTCGTATTTCAACACGTACTTCAGCGCACCCAATCTAGTTGCAGTTACATTTGAAACAATCACTCAAAATCACGATAGTTCCGGTTATAACTGAAACTATCTCTAAAAATCGCAATAGTTTCAGCTATAACCGCAACTTCCTCTCGCACAGCTCCGCTATCTCGCTTATATATGGCAGATTTGAGAGTTCGTACGGTGATATCTCGCTTATATATGGCAGCCTTGGTAGGAAAAATGACCCAAAATATCCCCCCGAACTGGCTTTTTCGCAAGTTGACCTGCCATATATAAGCGAGATGGTACAGGTCGGAAGGCAAAATCTGCCATATATAGGGCAGATATGGGCAGATTGCAGGCAGGGGAGAGGCAGATAGGGTTTGGCGTACGGTAAGAGACAGACTGGTCTAGAAAATACGAAGACGGTCTGTGTCGTGATGGGAATCACGACACAGACCGTCTTGTTGCGTTTGAGTTTGCTATCGCCGCTACTGACGGCGCACTGCGCTATTTCAGCATTGCATGCGACGCTCGCGGACGCTATCGCCGCTCGCTGCCATTAATAGCGCACTGCGCTATTAATCATCTCCAAGCGTGACGTGGATGCCACCGACGAGGGTGCTCACCACGTTGTACAGCAGCGTGAAAATCACCACGAGCACGGTGATCAGCACCACTTCCACAATGGAGAAGATGGTGACGGCGCTCAGCACAGTGCCCAACGAGAACACGTTGGTCAGGTCGAATCCGCCAGCGTCCAAGCCAGTGGAAGACACAATCTGCGTAACTTGGTCGAACACGCCGACCACGTTCAGCATGCCCCACAGCAAAGCCACCGCGACAATCTGAATGATGCCTCCCGCGATGGAAAGCATGAACGCCACCTTGGCGGCCGACCATGCATCGATACGCGTCAGAGACAGGCTCATACGGCGTGCACGCGGAGCGCCGCCGCGACGCTTCTCACGGACCTTCACACCGCCGGAAGCGGAGGAGGCACCCTCGTGCGCCTGAACCTGATCCGCACCAATCAGCGGCTGGCTGGAAGCGGAACGTGCCACGCGCGGTGCCTGCCCAACCTCCGGCATTTGCTGTCCTTCGATGTTCTCGCTCATCGTTGCTCCTTGCAAGATTGTGCCCAGTTCTTAGCTGAGGCTACCAGTTTTCGCAGACGATTGCCTGTCTTGTCTTCATGCCTCTACATTCTCGCCATCGCCGTTGCCAGCGTTGGCTTCAGTAGCGGCTTCAGACGATGCCGAAGCACCCTCGTTCACGGTTGCGTTCGTCCCAGATTCCGCGGATTCCGTTTTTTCCGCAGATTCGCCAGATTCCGCGGATTCGTCATCCTTCTCCTCGTTGCGTGCGATGGAGATGATCTCGTCGTTCTTGTCCGGCTTGGCGAACGTCACACCTTGGGTGGTGCGGCCGGTGCGCTTGACCTCGTCGACGTTGGAACGGATGACCTTGCCGGACTTCATGATGGCCATGATCTGGTCATCTTCCTCAACGATCACCGCGCCCACGAGGGAGCCACGGCCTTCGGCGAGCTGCACGGCCTTGACGCCAAAGCCGTTACGGCCTTGCAAACGGTATTCGCTGATGGCGGTGCGCTTGGCGAAGCCCTCGTTGGTGACCACGAACAGATCCTTGTCGGAATCGCCCCAGACCACGTCCATGGCCAGCAGCTCGTCGCCTTCGCGGAACTTCATGCCCTGCACGCCTGCGGTCTGACGGCCCATCGGGCGCAGCTGCTCGTCGTTGGCCTGGAACTTCAGGCTCATGCCCAGCTTCGACACAAGAATGATGTCATCCTCGGCGTTGCACAGTGCGGCACCGATCAGCTCGTCGGCGTTCTCGCCGTTCTCGCCGGTCATAAGGCGCACTGCGATCAGGCCGCCCTGACGCGGGGAATCGTATTCGGCGAGCGCGGTCTTCTTGACCTTGCCGGAACGGGTGGCGAGCACCAGATACTTGGCCACTTCGTAGTTCGGAATCGACAGCACGGTCTGGATCGTCTCGTCCGGCCCGAACTGCAGCAGGTTGGCCACATGCTGTCCCTTGGAATCACGCGATCCCTCCGGCAGCTCGTACGCCTTCAGGCGGTACACGCGTCCCTTGTTGGTGAAGAACAGCAGCCAGTTGTGCGTGCTGGTGAGGAAGAAGTGGTCCACCACGTCGTCCTCGCGCAGCTTGGCGCCCTTGATGCCCTTGCCGCCGCGATGCTGCGCACGGTATTCGTCGGCCTTGGTGCGCTTGATGAAACCGGAGTGTGTAACGGTTACGACCACGTTTTCTTCCGCGATCAGATCTTCGACGTTCATTTCGCCGGAGTACGGCAGGATCTTGGTTCGACGTTCGTCGCCATACTTGGACACGATTTCGTCAAGCTCGTCGCCCACGATCTTGCGCTGGCGCTCTGGCTTGGCGAGAATGTCGTTGTAGTCGGCGATGCGACGCATCAGTTCGTTGTGCTCGTCGAGGATCTTCTGACGTTCCAATGCGGCCAGTCGGCGCAGCTGCATGGCCAGAATGGCGTCGGCCTGCACTTCATCCACGTCCAGCAGGTCCATAAGGCCCGTGCGCGCGGTTTCCGCGGATTCGGAAGCACGAATGAGCGCGATGACCTCGTCGATCATGTCGAGGGCCTTCAGATAGCCCTGCAGAATGTGGTCGCGTTCCTCCGCCTCACGCTTGAGGTATGCGGTACGGCGTGCGATGACTTCCAGCTGGTGGCCCACCCAATGGCGGATGAAGGCATCCAAAGACAGCGTGCGCGGCACACCGTCGACCAGCGCCAGCATGTTGGCGCCGAAGGTCTGCTGCAGCTGGGAGTGCTTGTACAGGTTGTTGAGCACGACCTTCGGCACGGCGTCGCGCTTGAGCACGAGCACGAGACGCTGGCCGGTACGACCGGAGGTTTCGTCGCGCATGTCGGCGATGCCCTGGATCTTGCCGTCGCGCACCGCTTCGCGGATGGAGACGACCAGTCGGTCAGGGTTCACCTGGTACGGCAGCTCGGTGATCACGAGGCACATGCGGCCCTTGATCTCTTCGGTGTTCACCACCGCGCGCATGGTGATCAGACCACGGCCGGTACGGTAGGCCTGTTCGATGCCCTTATGTCCGAGAATCGTTGCGCCAGTAGGGAAGTCCGGTCCCTTGATGATGCGGATCAGGGTTTCGAGCAGCTCTTCGCGGCTTGCGTCCGGGTGGTCGAGCGCCCAATGCACGCCTTCGGCCACCTCGCGCATGTTGTGCGGAGGAATGTTGGTGGCCATACCGACGGCGATACCGGACGAACCGTTGCACAACAGGTTCGGGAATCGTGCCGGAAGCACGGTCGGCTCCTGTGTCTTGCCATCGTAGTTCGGCAGGAAATCGACGGTGTCTTTGTCGATGTCACGAACCATTTCCATGGCGAGCGGAGCCATACGGCATTCGGTGTAACGCATTGCCGCGGCCGGATCGTCGCCGGGGGAGCCGAAGTTGCCCTGGCCGTCGACCAGCGTGTAGCGCATAGACCACGACTGTGCCATACGCACCAACGTGTCGTAGATCGCGGAATCGCCGTGCGGATGGTACTTACCCATCACTTCGCCGACCACGCGGGCGCACTTGGAGTAGCCGCGGTCGGGGCGGTAGCCGCCGTCGTACATCGCGTAGATCACACGGCGATGCACCGGCTTCATGCCGTCGCGCACGTCCGGGAGCGCACGGTCCACGATCACGGACATGGCGTACGCCAGGTAGGAATCGCGCATTTCCTGCTGCAGATCCTTCTTCTGGATGCGTTCGCCCACCATCAGGCCGTAATCGGTGTTGTCGGCCTCCTGCGGGCTCAACGGCTCCATGGAGCCGTCAGGCACGAACTGGCCGTCTTCGTTGCTGTTGTTTTCGTCTGCCAACTTCTAAGTCCTTCTAAATCCTTATGAAACCTTGCCTGAAGTCCTTGAAATCCCTACGCGTCGATCCAGCTGACGTTGCGGGCGTTGCGCTGGATGAACAGACGGCGAGGTTCGACTTCGTCTCCCATGAGCATGGAGAAGGTTTCGTCGGCTGCGGCCGCGTCTTCGATCTGCACCTGCTTCAGAATGCGGTGGTCAGGATCCATGGTGGTTTCCCACAGTTCCTGGTAGCTCATTTCACCCAGACCCTTGTAACGCTGGATGCCTTCGCCCTTCGGCAGCTGACGGCCGGCGGACTTGCCTTCGGCGAGCACGCGGTCGCGTTCGGCGTCGGTGTACACGAAGTCGTGCGGGCCCTTGGTCCACTTGAGGCGGTACAGCGGCGGCATGGCCACGTACACGTAGCCGGCGGTGATCATCGGGCGCATGTAGCGGAAGAACAGCGTCAGGTTCAGGGTTGCGATATGCGCGCCGTCCACATCGGCATCGGCCATGATGATGACCTTGTGGTAGCGGACTTTGTTCAGGTCGAAATCCTCGCCATAGCCGCCGCCGACCGCGGTGATCAGCGATTCGATGGTTTCGGACTTCATCATGCGGTCGAGGCTTGCACGCTCGGTGTTAAGGATTTTGCCTCGCAACGGCAGGATGGCCTGCGTGATCGGGTTGCGTCCCTGAATTGCGGAGCCGCCTGCGGAGTCGCCCTCCACGATGAACAGTTCGCATTCTTCAGGATTGTTGGACTGGCAATCCTTCAGTTTGTCTGGCATGCCCGCAGATTCGAAGATTGACTTACGGCGGGTATTCTCACGTGCCTTCTTGGCTGCAAGACGCGCACGGGAGGCTTCAATGGCCTTCTGGATGATGTTCTTGGCCTCGCTAGGATGCGAATCGAACCAGTCGCCGAGCTTGTCGGTCATCACACGCTGTACGAAGGTTTTCGCTTCGGAATTGCCGAGCTTGGTCTTGGTCTGGCCTTCGAACTGCGGGGTGGTGAGTTTCACCGACACCACTGCGGTCAGGCCTTCGCGCACGTCGTCGCCGGAGAGGTTCTCATCCTTGTCTTTGAGGATGTTCTTTTCACGTGCGTAACGGTTGACGAGCGAGGTCAGCGCGGCGCGGAAGCCTTCTTCGTGGGTACCGCCTTCGGTGGTGGAGATGGTGTTGGCGAAGGTGTGCACCGCTTCGGAGTATGCGGTGGTCCATTGCATGGCGATTTCCGCGGAAATGCCGATTTTCAGGTCTTCCGCTTCGAAATCGATCACGTCCGGTTCGACGGGGGTTGCCTTGCGGGACTTCACCAAGTAATCGACATAATCCTTGATGCCGTCGTTGTATTGGTAGGTGACCGTCTGATGCTTCGGTTCGGCATTGTCGTCGCTTTCGCCCGCGACTTCGTCTCCGGCCTGATCCGGTTCGCGCAAATCGGTCAGGGACAGTTTCAGCCCCTTGTTGAGGAACGCCATCTGCTGGAAGCGGTTGCGCAGGGTCTCGAAATCGTAGGTGGTGGTTTCGAAGATCGCGCCGTCTGCCCAGAAGGTCACGGAAGTGCCGGTGGACTCGTCTTCGCCCATCGGCTCGCCCTTGGCAAGACGTGCGGTCGGCTTCTGGTCGATGTAGGTCTGGGTCCAGTGGAAGCCCTGTCGGCGCACTTCGATGTCGACGCGGGTCGACAGCGCGTTCACCACGGAGATGCCCACGCCGTGCAGACCGCCGGAAACCGCATAGCCGCCGCCACCGAACTTGCCGCCGGCATGCAGCTTGGTCATCACGGTTTCCACGCCGGAAACGCCTTCGCCCGGCACTTCGTCGACCGGAATGCCTCGGCCGTCATCCACCACGCGCACGCCGCCGTCCGGCAGAATCGTCACTTCGATGTGCGAAGCGTAGCCTGCCAGCGCCTCATCGACGGAGTTGTCGACGATCTCGTACACCAGGTGGTGCAAGCCTCGGGGGCCGGTGGAGCCGATGTACATGCCCGGGCGGATTCGCACCGCCTCAAGGCCTTCCAGAACCCTCAGATCGGAAGCGTCGTAATGCTCCGGAGCCAAGGTGTCATCGAGCTGCGCATCTTCGAGCTGATCGTTCTGGATCTGATCTTCCTGCGTGTTTTCAGCTGATTCGTTCAGCGAATCCGCATCAAGGTCTGCCACAGAGATTCCTTCCTGCTTTTTCCCCGCCAATGAGGGTCATTCACGCAGGTGATACCACCTAGAACGCAAATAAAGGCCCCTTCTAGGCGTTTACATACACTGCTTGATATTCTACTCATGGAGGGGGACAGAGCGCCAGAGGCATTTATCCTTGAAATCCAGCCGTTTACCCCTGTTTTTTCGCTTTCGGAAAACAACATTCGACTGTTGCGAACGGCCCGCTTGGAAGCGTCGCAGGGGGAATTCTTCGACGAAGCGCCTTCAACGAACGTCTGATAGCACGTGGTGTCGCACTAATATCGCGGCCTTCGTGTCATTCGTCCTCGGCTGAATCCCTGTTGTTGCGGGCCGGTGACGCGCACCTCGTTGATGGTCAGCCCCTCGAGCCTACGGCGAATGGTGTCGGTCAGCAGCGGAATCATGTACGTCAAGGTGGTGGTCCATGCGGGGCTGTCGCATCGGATCGTCAGAATGCCGTCGCGCAGGTCGACGGGGTAGGAGTGGCGCGCGTTTTCGACGCCGACCACCTGATCCCAATGATTCTGCATCTGCGCGATTTTCAGATGCGGCGTCCAAGAACCTTGCGTTGCGATCACGTTGAAAATATTGCCGACCGTCTGCGGGTCGCGTCCGGGTTTGCCGAAATTCTCCCACGCCTGCCGCGCACGTTCCTCACGTTCCTTATATCGGCCGGCACGTCGGCTGATACGTTCGAATACTTCGGCGGGCAACTTGCGTTGGTCGAGATGCAATGTTTCGCAGATTGGAGGATTCGGCATCAGCGCTGCTCCTGTCGATTCACCGACTGTTGCGCTGCAGACGATTGCGTTGCAGATTCCCGTCCCGCGACAAGTTGCGCCATCATCGCCGTCAAATCGTCATGCTGTCCATCTTGCGATTGCCTGCGCAACGCGGCCACGTCGATCACATGCGCGTCCGCGTGAAAGCGCCCAGCATCCATGCGCGGAATATCGCTTGCCGCGGCGACGGTGATCAGCACCTGGTCCTGCCGCATCGCAAAATCGAGGATCTGCCCACGACGGGCCTCGTCAAGCTGTGCGAACACATCATCGAGAATCACGATTGGCTTGCTTTCAAAATGTGCGGAAACCGCCTCATATAGCGCCATTTTCAACGCCAAAGCCATGGTCCACATCTCACCGTTGGACGCGAATTCGCGTGCGTTCATATCGTTGAGCAGCAAAGTCAGGTCGTCGCGATGCGGACCGATCAGATTCTGCCCGCGCGCCACTTCGCCGGGGTAGATGCGTTGGAAATGGCGGCTGATCTCCGCGGCCGGATCGTCGAGCAGCATCACTTCGTCGAAGGACGGCTCGTAGGCGAGCGCCGCCCGTTCGTCATCTCCCGCCAAAGACGCGTAGATCCGCGCAAAAGGCTCTTCCAAGCGTGAGATCACGTTGTTGCGGTCCCGCGTCAGCTGCATGCCGAGGTCGATGAATTGCCCCGTCCAGATTTCCAGCCCGCTTAAGACCGCCTGCTGGCCGTATTGCGGGTCGAGATTCGTGCCGTCGCCGAGTTGTTTGAGCAGTGCCGTGCGCTGTTTCGCCACGTGCGTGAACTGTTGCAGGGTCTGCGCATAGTGGGGGAGCAGCAGAGACGCGGCCTGGTTGATGAAGTTGCGTCGGGTTGCGGGATCCCCTGCTACCAGACGTTGATCTTCGGGGGTAAAGGAGACGGAGGGCGTGCGCCCGATGAGATCCCTCATATATTGAGATTTTCCGCCGTCAATGCGCGCTCGGTTAGCACCCCGTGCCACGATGGTCGCCTCGTAGGTGTGCTGCGTTTCACCGTCTTCCACGTTGGCTCGGATGGTGGCCGACGTGCACCCTTTTTCGATTAATGGCAGTGATGATGACGCGCGATGGCTGGATCCTGTGGAAAGCACTTCGATGGCTTCCACGATATTGGTTTTGCCGAGTCCGTTGGCACCTTGCAGAATGTTGATTCCCGGTTTGAAATCGAGCACGCAATGTTCCCACGATCGGTAGTGGTCGAGTGCCAGTCGGGAAATATACATGCAAGATCCTTGAGATAGTGCGAATTTCTTACGTAAATAATCGCAATTAATCATGCAAATGGGCTGAACTGGCAATAACAGCCATGTTCAGCCCTATTTTTTGCGATGTATCCGCGTTTTCGTGTAGGTCAGCTTAGTTCAGCTGTTGAAGCGCATCGGCACGAGCAGGTAGCGGTAGTCCATGGATTCTTCGGAATTCGATTCCTGCTGGCCGTTGAATTCCACCGGCTTGACCGCGGTGGTCATCTTCATGCGTACGAACGGCTCGCTGATGGCGCTCAGGCCTTCGATCAGGTAGGCGGGATTGAAGGCCACGGTGATGTCTTCGCCATCCATGTCGATGTCGAGGATCTCCTTGGCTTGGGCTTCATCCACCGAGCCTGCGGTCAGCGTGAGTTCCTGGCTGGTGAAGGCCATGCGGATCGGAGCGTTGCGTTCGGCCACGAGGGACACGCGCTTGATGGCGCTGATGAGATCCTGCTTGTTGATGACCGCATGAATCGGGTATTCGTCAGCGTACAGGCGGTCCACCGCGGGGAATTCGCCGTCGATCAGCTGCGAGGTGGATACGCGTCCGGCGTTCTCAAAGCCCAGCAGCGACGGATTCTCCGGATCGAAATCCACGACGATGTTTTGATGCTCGTCCAAGGAACGGGCCACATCGCGCAACAGTGCGCCGCGCACGAGTGCGGTGGTGTTGATGTCCGGGTTTTCCGGCGTCCAGGTGAAGCTCGAACGCGACAAGCGGAATCGGTCGGTGGAGCTCATGATCACCTTGTCGCCTTGGAACTGCACACGAATGCCGGTCAGTACCGGACGGTTCTCCTCGCGGGAAACGGCGACGGACGCCTGGGCGACGGCCTGTGCGAAGGTTTGGGCGTCCACCTGCCCCAGTTTGGCGGGAACCACCGGCAGATCCGGATATTCGTTATCCGGCATGAGCTGCATGGTGAAGGTGGACTTGCCCGACGTGATGGTCAGTGTGGATCCGTCAGTGGACAGGTAGGTTTTCGCGGCGGGAAGCGACTTGGTGATATCTGCCAGCAGCTTGCCGAGCACCAGAATGGATCCGCTTTCATCAACGCCTGCTTCGATATGGTGGCGTGCGGAAATGGCGTAATTGAAGGCGGAAAGCTGGAGGGTGCCGTCGATGGCCTCCAAGCGAATGCCTGCCAAAATGGGGGATGCAGGACGAGCGTCGATCACGCGAGTGGTCCAGGCTACTGCGTCTGCCAGCGCTTGGGAATTGACTTCAACTTTCATGGCTAGTTTCCTCGTTTCGTTCGGTCCATAAGTCATTCTAGCGAGACTGTCGGCGTTTGACGAAGCGTGGGGAATTCCCCACTTATGACGACGATGATGAATTTCTTATAACAACCTACATTCGTCATAATAAGGCCTGTGGATAATGTGGGTAAGTGCTCAGACCCCACGTTTTGCAATGGCTCACAACATCTCATTGCTTGTGGATAACTTTTGGACGAAGTGTGGACAAATCATCGGGTTATCCACAGCCTCGTCGCTTTGAAAAAGTTATCCACAAAACCATGTGGATAGTCCACAATTCATCCACCGGCGATTCTGGCGTTTCCAACGGGTTTTCCACCGAGAAATCATTGATTTGTGTATAACCATGTGGATAACTTCAATAAAAATCTTCCACAGGCCGGCGTGTCAGGATGGTCGGTAAAACAGCTGATAAAGAATTTACTGATACTCATACTTGGCTTGTGAAAATCGCCTGAGAAAGGCAGAAAACGCCTAAAATCGTTTTTTTGAGACGCACGGAAACACATGCAAACGCGCAAAGTCGCATAGAAAACGTTATTTTTCGCCGGAACGCTGCTTGAGCTGCAGGGTCAGTTCCGTCACGTAGTTGTAGATCTCCTGCTTTTCCTGCATCTCGTCGCTGATGCGGGTGTATGCATGCATCACCGTGGTGTGGTCCTTGCCGCCAAACACCTGGCCGATGTCGTTCAGGCTCATGCTGGTGAGCTCACGCACCAAATACATGGCGATCTGACGCGCCAGCGCGATCTTCTTCGTACGCGAACGTCCGACAATGTCATCGAACGTAATGTAGAAGTACTTGGCCACCTGGGTGATGATGTCGGTGGGCTTGATCTCCACATCGGTCGAGAAAAAGTCCTGCAACGTCTGTTCCGCCAACGCGCGGGTCACCGGCTGGCCGCTCAGCGATGCCATGGCGGTCACGCGGTTCAGCGCGCCTTCCAGCTCGCGAATATTCTCGGTGAACCGCTCCGCGATGAGGTTGAGCACATCGTCCTGAACGTTGGTGCCGTGGGCGATCATGCGCAGAATGGCGATGCGCGTCTCCAGATCCGGCGGCTTGACGTCAACGGTCAGGCCGGATTCGAAACGGGAGATCAGACGTTCGTTGAATCCCTGCAGATCCTTCGGAGGCACATCGGATGCGATCACAATGCGCTTGTTCGCCTGATGCAGGGTATTGAATGTATGGAAGAACTGTTCAAGCGTCGCGTCCTTGCCGCTCAGAAATTGAATATCGTCGATGAGCAGCACGTCGACTTCGCGGTAGCGACGGTTGAATTCCTTGATTTGACCGGAATTCTGGTTGGTGTCGCCCAACGCTTCGATGAATTCGTTGGTGAATTCCTCACTGGTCACATAACGGACTTTCAGCGTGGGATCCTTGACCAGTGCGTAATTGCCGATGGCGTTCAGCAAGTGGGTTTTACCCAATCCTGATCCGCCGTAAATACAAAGCGGGTTGAAATCGTGACCGGAACCTTCCGCGACGGCCAACGCGACGGTACGTGCGAAACGATTGGAATCGCCAGGAACGAAGGTGTCGAACGTGGCGTTCTTATTCAAATGGGTCTTAGGATCCAGCAGAGGCCTGTTTTGGCCGCGTTGGAAGTTGTTGTGGCGCTCCGGCGGCATAACAACCGGAATCGGCAGCTGCCCCTGCGTGGTTTCCTCCGCATGTGGCGCGGGGGAGAAGTGGGGGTATTCCTCGACGGCAGGTTGGGCCGGTTCCTTCTTTTCCACAATCTTGAATGCGGGGAAAATATCCTGTTCGGCGGCTTCCCGCAAGGCTTCCAGCAGGGGCTGGTTCAATTCGTTCTGCAACGTCTGCTGTGCGGCCGCGCTTGGCACGCATAAGACAATGGTAGGACCCCACATGCCTTCGGGAAAAACGTTTTCCAGCCAGCTTTTATCTCGGATGGACAGCGCCGGATTCTGGTGCAACAACGCCAGCGCGTCGGACCAGACTCCCCGAGCCTGCTCGAGAGGGTCAGTTGTCGTGTCGGCCACGGATTCCCCTTTCTCGACAGACTTTTTCCAAGTGTGCAACTGTTTATTTGTACTCTCTTTTCCCCAAGTTATCCACCGGTAAGCGTGTTGAAAAGACTGAATTGTGAATAACATCATTGTAGTTTGTGGATAACTTTTGTGGGGAGTTTGGCGACATACCAACGTTTCTGTGGATTGTTTTGTGGGGAGAATCCCCATGAAAATGTGGAGGATTTGATATGCGTATTCATCTCTGTTCAGGGGTCAGAGTAACTTGGTAGAGCTTGACTCATGAGGAGCCGTGCCTTGGCATGGCAAAAAACACCGGGAGCATTAATTATGAAGAGGACATTCCAGCCGAACAACCGTCGTCGTCACATGAAGCACGGTTTCCGTCAGCGCATGCGCACCCGCGCAGGCCGCGCTCTGA
>OBLF01000844.1_pt1 | contig 29896 bp, 29 predicted proteins | sample 1519231 | NCBI WGS metagenome assembly OBLF01 (sample SAMEA2602895, study PRJEB22501) | metagenome | reverse complement strand
TACCCCCCCGCCGCTTGCCGGGGAAATAGCACAGCCGGGGCAGACCGTCAAGGGCAGGCCGCCGTAAAACGGCGGTGCGATGCACCCTTGACAGCCCGCTCCCGGCTGTACGAAAAAACAGGCGGCGACGGGGGATATATACCACCAGAGCCATGATGCGGAGGGCAGGGCCCTCGGGACAAAATGTCTCGAAGTGGTTACTTGTCCTGCTCCATCTTTTTCGGAGCCTTCGCCAGTTCGGGCGGCTGTTTCTCTTTCCACTCGTCCAGCAAAGTCATGATCTGCTCCTTCATTTTGGCGGGAGTGGCCTCCTTGCCAAAATACTTTTCCAGTTCAGCGGTAGAAATAATCACGCCTCGATCCTCCTTTTTCTTTTCTGATAAGATGCCGTCAATGACATCACCATTGAGTTTCCCGTCCTTGTCCAGCTCCCGGAGCTTTTTCGCCTGGGCCAGAGAGGGGGACGCCTGTTCTCCGTCAATGGAAACAGCGATCAGCCGCTGGTTTTTGGGGCGGATATAGGAAATCTCCACAGCGGGCATAAAGCCCATTTTTTTATCGTCCACCTTGTCCAGCAGTTCCGGCACAAGGGAGTTCAGCCGCAGATAACGCATGACCTTTTTATAGTTCATGTCGTGCGCCTCGCCCACAATCTCAACGGAGCGTTTGCCAATATCGCCCTCGGCCACATTTTTCAGCCGCCCGCCCTGGTGCTTGATGTCCTCCACTTCCAGCTCCAACAGGGCGGCCAGTTCGCTGGGGAGCGTCTGATCCCTCTGCTTGTTGCTGTCCTTCATAGCCTGTACCGCCTCGTGGTCAGTCATTTCCCGGACGATAAAGGGCATTTCCTCCAGCCCAGCCAGCTCACAACCATGATGGCGGCGATGGCCAGCCACGATCTCATAACCGTTTCCGTCTTTTTCCGGGCGGGCAAGGCCGGGAACCATTACGCCGTTTGCCTTGATGGACGCTACCGTTTCCTGCATTTTGGCATCGTCCCGCACCTTAAACGGGTGGGGACGGAATGTGTGGAACGGATGCATTTCGGAAAGTTTCAGATAGACCAGCTTTCCTTCCTCCACAGGACGGGGCGGAGCGGCTGGCTCAGGAGAAGCCTGTTCCGGGGCCGGAGCTGTATTTTCGGGTGGGGCCTTTTTGGGTTCCGGGGCAGCTTTAACCTCCGCAGCCTTTTTCCCACTTCGGGACAATTTGTCTCGCTTAGTCGGCGTGGCCTCGCCGGGGGCCGCCTTATCCGCCTTGGGTGGGCGGCCCTTGCGGGGCTTCGCCGCCTCCTTGCCAGCAGGCTCCGCTTTTTCCTCTTTTGGGGGACGGCCCCGACGGGCCTTTTTCGGTTTATCATCCCCAGCGGCGGGAGGTTCCTCCTGCGTTTTCTCCTCCGGCTCTTTTGCCGCCTCCTCTTTTTCTACCTCGGCCCGGGCTGTCTGCCGCTTTTCATTCATCAGCTCATTGATTTTGTCAAAGGACACCACCACATCACCGGGCTCGGGCTGGGCAGGCCCCTCCTGCTGGGGTGTGGGAGCGGCGGCCTGTTCGGGAGCCGGAGCCTGGGGCCCGTCAGCCGTAACAGGAGCGGGAGCCTCCGGGAGCTTCTCCTCACCGGGGCCTGTGTTCAATTTTTCATCTGCCATTCACTATCCTCCTTTTCGTGAAAGTTGCACAATTTTGCGGGTTAAATTTCTGTAATTATTTTTCCGCCTCCTTCCGGTCTATCCACGCAAAAAAGCCGCCCGATTTGAACGCCGGACGGCTTTTTGTGTAATGTGATAGATCAAATATTATTTTTTGTGGTTCGTAGGCTCCGAAAAGCCTTGTATTTACAGCGTTCCTAATAGGAAACAATCATATGCTTGGTGCATTGCCAAAGTGTTCCGTGCGCAGGTTTCAAAACGGCTTACATTTGTGCCCACACTCAGGAGTTGGTAACATCATACCTACCTTCCCCCAAAAGAATCGCACACAACGTCTCACACGCTGAAGCAGAGAGCTTTTCTCCTGAGGCCACAGTTGTCCTCTGATTTACCATCAGATTTTTACAAATAGGTCAACTGCATCAATAATTCTGCCTGTAGATTTTGTTGCAACTGCTTTTGCTGTATGGTACGATGAAGTCAGGCAGACAGGATAAACACGGCTTTCATTCGTACTGGAGGTGGGAACGGCGTATGGCTCACTTAAAGCCCAAGCAGCTGCTGCTCATTGGCCTGATTGTTGTCATTTTTTGTGTGCTTGCTGCCATGACGCCGCCGGGAGCTCGCACCTCTATGGTACTCCGGTTTCAAATTGCAGAGTTGTCGGCTGATAATTCCAATGACGAATACAATATGGATTCAGAACACTTTTATGTGCAGAATCAGAAAACAATCCACAGTTTGAAACAGATGCTTTTCCGAACCTCCTGCGAAAGAATACCCATGCAGACGGTTTGTACAAGTACATTATGCCTATGTTCCCGCCCGTCAGGTCTATGACCTCACCGTGATGAATCTGGTAATCACGCTGGTCATGTATATCATGGTTCTGGCGCTTGTGCAGGGATTCCGCTGGAACCCCGCAAGGGATCTCTTGATGCAGCAGGAGAACTCCGAGTAAGAATACAGGAAGTCGCTCGAACAGAAAAACGCCGCACTCGAGCTCGCCGTTCAGCGTGAAACCAAGGCCAATCTCGCCAAGTGGGAGTTCCTGTTTAATATGTCCCACGATATCCGGACGCCCATGAATGCCATCATCGGTTTCACCTCTTTGGCGCAGACGCACATCGACGACCATGACCAAGTAGAGGACTATCTGAAAAAGATATCCGTTTCCAGCCAGCATCTTCTGTCCCTTATCAATGATGTGCTGGATATAAGCCGCATTGATAGTGGAAAGGTCACGCTGGAGGCAAAGCCGGTGCATCTACTGGAGCTGGTGCATGGCCTCAGGGATATCGTGCAGGCCGGTGTTTCCAAAAAGAATCTTTCTCTTACCCTCGATACCGTTGGCGTGGAAAACGAGGATGTCATTGCCGACCCGCTGCGGCTTGAACAAATCCTGATCAATATTATGCGCCGTGAAGTTCACGCCGGACGGTGGGCAGATCAGCCTGTGGATTGTACAGAAGGATACGGCTCCGGCAGACTTTGCCGATTTTGAATTCCACATCAAGGATAACGGCATCGGCATGAGTGAGGAACTCCATAAGCACATTTTTGAACAGTTTCCCAGAGAGAGGACCTCCACCGTCAGCAAGATACAGGGCACGGGGCTCGGCATGTCCATCACGAAAAGTCTGGTGGATATGATGGGCGGCAGGATCACGGTGGAGAGCGGACCGGGAAGGGGCTCGGAATTTACCGTTTCTCTGCGATTCCCCGTCGGTGAGGCAAAAACAGGGCAGATGTCACCCGTTTCAAAATCTTCTGATTTTACCGGAAAGAATCTTCTGGTGGTCGAGGACAACGAGCTGAATCTGGAGATTGCATCGATGCTTCTTGCAGAAGCGGGCTTTGAGGTGGATACCGCGGGAAACGGAAAGGTCGCCGTTGAAAAGGTTGATGCGGCTTCTACCGACCGGTACGACCTGATTCTGATGGACATTCAGATGTCGGAGATGGATGGCTATGAAGCGCCCCGCCGAATCCGTGCGCTCACGGATGAAAAGAAGGCAGCGTTCTCCATTGTGTCCATGACCGCCAATACCTTTGAGGATGATCAGAAAAACGCATTGAATGCCAGAATGAACGGCCACATTGCCAAACTTTCGGATATTCAAAAGCTGTTTCAGGTATTGTCAGAGCTGCTGAAATAAGCTATGATTGATATGGTCGGCAAGTTGAGCTGAGCGAGCATGGACAAAAATATAGGGCAAACGCGATTACAGCGGAAGACAGTACGCCCTGCTGCGTCGAAGAGTGCGGAAAAAGGGCGTGCAACCGCTATCCTGCTTGATAAGCCGAATTTACAAATAAGACCGCTAAGGGATGGGTGAACGAATGAAGATCATATATGAACTTTCCTGGCTATGGGAAACGCTGGGCATTGCGCTTATGGCGGCGGTTGCTTGTGTGGCTGGTGCTATGCTGATATGCAGAGCAAAAAAGAAGAAGCTCAGCATGAAGAGCACAGTAGTTATCGGGATTGCAGCCTTTATAATTGCCATCGTAGCAGTTATTGAGATTGCCCGGATTCCGATGCCGCTTTGACGAAACGGGAGGCTTTGATATGGTCAAAGGAAGATATTCAATTGTATTCAATAGCCCGACGGGCAATACGAAGAAACTTGCCGATACAATTTATGCAGTGCTTCCCAAAGAAAACTGTGACTATTTCGGAGCACCTAAAGAAGGAGGGCTGTACTCCGAGATGCTCTATATTGGGTTTTGGACGGACAAGGGGAATGCAGATAAGTCCACCCTGACATTACTGTCAACGTTGAAGAACAAAAAGATCTTTCTATTTGGAACAGCGGGCTTCGGCGGCAGTGAGGCATATTTCCAGAAGATTCTCAATCATGTCAAGCAGTCTATCGATTCAAGTAATTCCGTGGTCGGAGAATATATGTGTCAGGGCAAAATGCCGCCGTCCGTACGGGAACGCTACATGAAAATGAAGGCACAGCCGGAGCATCCGGAAAATATCGATGCGCTGATTGAAAACTTTGACCGAGCGCTCTCCCATCCGGATGGGAATGATTTAGAGAGACTTAGAAAGATAATTGTGCGATAACATCTCAACATGATCTGACAAAAGGCAGGCTGTCGCTCGGAATGGGCGGTGACCTGCCCATCATTTCAATGCATCTCAGATCCCGCTGTTTTTAGTCCAAAATAAATAGAAAGTTTCCCACGGCCTAATTCAGGTCGTGGGGAACCTTCTCAACTTGTTAAAGAACCTCGCCAGTGGTGAGGTTCTTCCGCTATAATAGAGAAAAAGGGGGCTAAGGATGGAAAATTGGAGAAAGAATTTTCAAAAAAATATTGCGATGGCGGATGTAGATACCTTAGTCCTCAAGGATCATTTATTGCGCAAGATAGAAGATGTAATGGATTGTGCTGCAGTTGCTGTTCAAAAAAGCTCAAATAGTTGAACTCATTAATCTGCGAAGTCGAAGAGAGTTTATCTTCCTCAAGAAACCGATAAAATTGAGGAAGCGCTTCTGGATAGTAAATATTCCAGCAGAAGATGAAAGCTGAGACGCAAAGGAAGTCCACGCAGGCAGAAGTGGGCCAATATCGTGAAAAAATCAGCGGTACAGTCCACAAATGCGGAACTGTACCGCTGTCTACATAATAATTCACTATGGAGTATTTGCTAATGCATCGGCTCACTTTTTATGCTTAAAGCAGTTTGAGTTGCACAGTCCTCTACAAGTTCAGACTATCTAAAAATTCTCGGGCGACCTCATCCACATCCCGTCCGAGAACATCGACCTGATAGGTCAGCTCCGCCATTCGTTCCGTTGGGATCTTCCCAGAAAGCTGGTTCAGAATGCCCTCTAGTTCCGGATACTGTTCCAGCACATCCTCCCGGCCAAAAAAGGCACCATTGTAATCCGGGAAAAAGCCCTTGTCATCTTCAAGGATTTTCAATCCCACCTTGCGGTTCAGGCCATCCGTTGCATAGACCACAGAAACATCAAAGCTGCCGTTTTCAATGGCAGCATACTTCAGCCCCATGTCCACAGGCTTGGCCTCTTTGAAATGCAGCCCGTACGCCTCCGTGAACGGCCCGTACTTCATACTGCCTTCCAGTGTAAAAAACTCCTGTTCTGCGCCGAAGGTTAGCTGCCCTGCTATTGGAATCAGGTCACTGATGCAGTTCAGGCCGTATTCTTCCGCCAGAGCCTGCGGTACGCCGATGGCATAAGTGTTATCGAAACCCAGCTGATCCAACAGCGTCATACCATAGTCCTGTCGGGCAACCTGATTGACATACTCGTAGATAGACATTCCCGTCGGTACATCGTCTACATCCTGCCCGAAGAAGGTAGTCAGCAGGGTACCATCGTAGGAGAGCATGAAATCGCAGGTGTGATTATCGCCAACCATGGCTTTGAAATTATTCACCTGAGACATCTGGTCACCGATGCTGACTGAGAGGCCTGTTTGCTCCTCCACCAGCATTTTGACCATGTGGTGCATAAGCTGTGTTTCAGAATAGTCCCCATCATAAAGAGAGAGATCACTGACGGAAGTCCTTCCGTAAGGCAGCAGAAGCAAAAAGCACACCAGCAAGCCAGCCACAGGGATCCACATTTTTCGGGAACCGCCTCGGCTGCGGCGAGCCTGCCGCTCCAACCACCCCAAAAGTGAATCCGCCAGAACTGCAATGACCATCAGGCAGCCGGTGCCTGTAAGAATCAGGCGCATATCCTGAATGCGGATACCGCGATTGATGATGCCGCCAAGACCTCCGCCGCCCACAAAAGCTGCGAATACCGCAGTACCGATGGCATTGACAACAGCGATGCGAACACCTGTGAACACGGTCGGAATCGCCAATGGGAATTCGACCATCAGGATGCGGTATGGTTTGCTCATGCCCATGCCGCGAGCGGCTTCCTTTACACCGGGATCGACCTGCTGCAGACCTAGGCAGGTATTGCGGACGATGGGCAGAAGAGAGTAAAGGGTGATGCCTGTGATCACAGTAATTTTTCCGGCTCCGAGAAAGACCATAATAATGCCCAGCAGGGCCAGTGAAGGTATGGTCTGAAGCAGATCAACGATTCGCAGAATTACAGGGCGAACTTTCGAGGAGACATAGGCCCAGATACCAAGAGGAACTCCGACAAGAATAGACAGCAGACTGGCGGCAAGGACAATAAAGAGATGTTCCAGCACAAGGTTCCAGCTCATCAGCTTCCCTCCTTCCGGAGTCCCTGCGGTGCCACTCTTTTCTGCAGAAGGTCTACAAGAACTCCAATTACGACAGCCAACAGTGCAGACGGAATCGCACCAAGCAGGATCAGCGTATTGTTATTGGACGATGTTCCCTGATAGACAAAGCTTCCCAACCCACCAAGCCCGATCATTGCCGCAAGCACCGCCCAGGATACCGTGTAGATAGCAGACATACGAAGACCTGCGATAATGCTTGGCATTGCCAAAGGAAGCTCAACTCGCAGCAGGGACTGGAGTTGAGACATGCCGCAGCCTTTGGCGGCCTCCAGATATTTTTGCTCCACACCCAAAAGACCGGTGTAGGTGTTTTTCAGCACTGGGAACATGGCGTAGATAGACAGCGCAATAATGACGGTCATTGGCACCATACCCAACCAGAGGAACAACAGGCCGATAAATACGAGCCCGGGAATCGTCTGAAAAACAGAGATGATAGGCAGCACGATACCGGATATCCGGGGCGTTCGGGAAAAGGCAACGCCAAGCAACAGGCCCAGAAAAAATCCGACGGTCACGCAAATCAGGACATAGCCAGTATGAACCAGGATGGCATGCCCCAACATGGCACCGTATGTATCAAAGAGAGCTCTCATTTCTCATCACCCCACAGTGTCTCCGCAACGGCGCGGGCCACACTGGTTTTGGTGACGATGCCGGCTACAGTATCGTCCTCGTTGAGAACGATCACATAGGAGGCGCCGGATTCCAGCAAATAGTCAAAGGATTCCTTTGCGTCATCTCCGACTCGGACCGTTCGTGCAGTCTGGCGGACGATGGGATCGATGGTCTTTAATTCCTTACCCCATGCACGGATATCACCGATGGAAACTGTTCCAGCATAATGATTGCATTCGTCCACCACCAGCAGGGTGTCCACGCTGTGGCGTGCCATCCGCTCGGCACATTCCAGAATACCGCGATCCCGTTGGACGGACTGCACATTGGTGCGCATGAATTGTTCCACCTTAGAAGGCGGCTGCGTACCAGAAGCATGCTTGCCCAAGAAGTTTCGGACTCTTTCGGTGGCGGGGTTTTCCAGCATCTCCTCTGGAGAGGCCATCTGCACAACTTCTCCGCCATCCATAAAGATGATGATATCGGCCAGTTTCAGTGCCTCATCCATGTCATGGGTGACAAAAATGATGGTCTTGCCAAGACGCTGCTGCAGGTTTTTCACTTCGTCCTGAAGAGCCTCCCGCGTTTGCGGATCCAATGCGCCAAAGGGTTCGTCCATCAGTACAATAGGCGGAGAGGCCGCCAAAGCCCGCAGGACGCCTATACGCTGCTGTTGACCGCCGGAAAGCTCGGAGGGGTACTTTTCAGCATAGTCCTCCATACGAACTAGTTTCAGCATCTCCTGCACGATCTCAGCACAGCGGGTCTTGTCATATTTGAGGAGTTTTGGGACAACGGAAATATTCTGGGCTACGGTCATATTTGGGAACAGGCCAATCTGTTGAATCACATAGCCGATATGGCGGCGCAGCTCCACCTTGTCCTGCAAGCGGATATCCTGCCCATTGATGGAGATGATGCCGGAGTCCGGTTCCAAGAGCCGGTTGATGAGTTTCATGGTGGTGGTCTTACCGCACCCGGATGGGCCGATCAGTATCACGAACTGTCCATCCGGGATGGTGAAATTCAAATCTTTCAGGATGGTGGTTCTTCCATAGCTTTTGGTGACATGCTCAAATCGAATCATAAGGCCTCCTTTCGGGGTGACTGCGCAACTTCGCAACTCTTGAATATCCACCTTCTAATCTGAAAATGAGTATATAGTATTATATTATCGTATTTTAGAATTAAAGTAAAGTTAGGTTCCTGTCAAGAGGATGCTTTTCCCTGTGGCCTCCTTATTTTCCGGCAACGCCACAGTAAAAGCCATAGACAAACTCCCATTGTTCAAGCAGGGGGATAAAGAGAATGCACGACCTAAAATCCACCCCCATGTTGGCAAGCGATTACCTATATTCCGGTTATGTTCAGACTCGGTGCAATCTTCCATGCAGCAGGGATGATTTGAGCGCAGCTATCGTCAGATGTATTGTCTCCGCAGCTGGCTTCTATATTTCCGCATTTTGGGCAAATCGAATGATTGATCTAAAAAAGGTTTGAAATTATCCCCGAAATACAAAACCGCGTTTTCCTACGGCATATTGCAAGATTAGAGACACGCAGTTCTGCGCAAGCAAAACGGCCGTGTTCTGAAAAGAAGCACAGCGTGGAGACGGCTGATTGACCGTCTCCACGCTGCTTGTTGCAGATTGGATGTATTCATTTGAACATGGCCCTCTGCAGGAAGGTCATGGCCTGCGCTCTCATGCAGGTGGCATCAGGAGAGAACTTTCCACCGCCCATTCCTGTGCAGGCAACGTTTTCCACAGTCCAGGCCACAGCCTTGGCATAGTAAGCATCTGCTGGGGCATCAAAGAAGATGCCCATCTCCGATGATACTTCGCTGATTGCCGCTCCAGTCTGACCCCATTCTCTTTATGCTGAGCTTTGGCCAATGCCTTGGAGCGGTGCTCAAGTACCTCACTTGGTTTAACCGTGATCAGATAACTTGTAAAAAATACTGTTTTACCCCCTGACGGTGTCTGTGATCGGTGCGGACAACGGAAGTGTTACGGCCAGCACACTGCCGCTGTCATTGCTTTTTTCCACCCAAACGCGGCCGCCGTGGAGCCGTGCGATCTCCCACACCAGCGGAAGGCCGAGCCCCGCTCCGCCAAGCTCGCGGCTGAGGGACTTGTCCACGCGGAAAAAGGGCTGGAAGATACTCTGCCAGAACTCCTGTGGGATGCCGCAGCCAGTATCCGTTACATGGATGACCGCCTGTCCGTCCCGCTGCTGAACATCCACCTTCACCATACCACCGGGATGGTTGTATTTGACGCCATTCTCCACCAGATTGAAAAACATACGGCAAAGCAGCATATCGCTGCCGACAACGGTAACATCCTCCCCCTCACGCGAGAGGGAAATTCCATTGCGCTCGGCCCGCGGGGCGAGGTCGGCAAAGACCTCGTCGATCATGGGCGAGAGCAGAATGACATCGTCGCGCGGAACGGACTGAAGATTGCTCATGTCCAGCAGCGTATGCGTGAGCCGACTGAGCCGCTGGACTTCGTCCTGCAGGGTGGCTAGGAACTCTGCGCTTTCCGGCAGAATATCCGGATGCTCATCGGAGAAAAGCTCCAGTTGTGTTTGCAGCAGCGTCAACGGCGTGCGCAATTCATGGGCAGCGTTGCCGACGAACTGCCGCTGGGCGTCAAAACCGCGGCTTAGGCGCTCCAGCATTTCATTGAGCGCGTGGGTGAGGGAGTGAAGCTCCGGCAGGGTCGCTTCGTCGAGCCGGATCTCGGAAAGGTTGCTTGTCTCCACCTGTTCGGCCTGCTGCGCAAAACGGCGCAGCGGACGCAACGCATGACCGCTGACGAAATAGGCCAACACACCGCCGAGGAGCGCGATCGCCGCTGTGATATACCAGTTTGTTGTGCGGAAACGCGCCTGCGCTCCATTGACAACGATCGTCAAGCCATCACCGGGCGGGATGAGCTGCGGGTCAAAGCAAGCAGTCTCTCCGTCCTCGAGGACAATAGGACCATAGTCTTGCAGTGAATCCGCGATGGAGTCCATATAATATACGCCAGATGAGCAGAGCAGCAGATTCATGGAAACGCAGGTGACACCGATCAGCAGGACGGTCATCAGCGTGATGCGCCATTGGAGAGACAGCTTCTTCATTCTTCCGGCCCTCCCAACAGGTACCCTTCTCCGATGCGGTTATGAATGGGATCATAGCCCATCGCAGCGCGCAGCTTTTTCCGCAGCGCGGAGATGTGGACGCGGATGGCATTGCTGAAGCCGTCCACGCTATTGTCCCAAACATGGTCGATCAGTTCCCCCTGACTGACTGGACGGCCCTGATTGAGCAGCAAATACTCTAAAATGCCGCTCTCTTTTTTGGTGAGGGAGACGTCCTGTCCGTTCACCGCGGCGATGCGGCTTCTTGTGTCGAAGCGCAGTGTGCCGAAGGAGAGACACACATCCGGCTGAATGAACTGCCGCTGGGTCAAGCTGCGGATGCGCGCTTCCAGCTCGGCCAGCGCAAAGGGCTTGGAGAGATAGTCGTTGGCACCTGCGTCAAGGCCATCCACCTTGTCGGCGGTGCCGCTGCGGGCGGAGAGGATCAGCACCCGCGTTTCGCGGTCGGTCCGCCGCAGTGTGCGCAGCACGCTCATGCCGTCCAGTTTGGGCAGGTTCAGATCCAGCAGCACCAGATCGTAGCGTTCCACCTCCAAAAGCTGCAATGCCTGCTCGCCGTCGTAGGCGAGATCTACACTGTAACCCGACCGGCGCAGTCGGCGTGCGACAGCATCGCACAGTGTGCGTTCATCTTCAATGAGCAAAAGACGCATGGGTATGCCCTCCTTTTCCCGTGTAATCTATTCGTAGTATAGCACATTGCGATAAAGTTTTTGTTAATTTTCCGTTCTTAACATCAGCTTTAGGGGCGAAGCGGTATGATGAGATGCAGAAAAAGCGAAAGGGTGAAGAAAAAATGAGAGTTGACCGCAAGGCTGCGGTGCAGATTGCGCTGTTGTTCGCCGGAGCTGCCATGCTGTGTTTTGGCGTCTGGCGTGGCGAGGCGGTGACGGTTCTGAGCAAGGCCATTAAATTATGTCTGGAGTGTGTGGGGATTGGATAAAAAAATCAAAACAGCCTCCCATCGCCTTGCCCGCTGGCGGGGATGGATCCAGGCGGGGGCGACGATGCTGACCAACCTGCACCTGCCGAACTTCTTTAAGGGAAGTCTCTATCAGGGGGCGGGAAAGACCGTCTGCGTGCCGGGACTGAACTGCTATTCCTGTCCCGCGGCGTCCGGGGCCTGTCCCATCGGGGCGTTTCAGGCGGTGGTGGGCTCATCGAAGTTCCACTTTTCCTATTATATCACAGGCTTTCTCATCCTGTTAGGGGTTTTGCTGGGACGCTTCATCTGCGGCTTTCTCTGCCCCTTCGGATGGTTTCAGGAGCTGCTGCATAAAATTCCCACGAAAAAGCTCTCCACAAAGAAGCTGAAGCCTCTGACCTATCTCAAATACGCCGTTTTGCTGGTGATGGTCGTTTTGCTGCCGGCGTTTCTGGTGAACGACGTGGGTATGGGCGACCCGTTCTTCTGCAAATACCTCTGCCCGCAGGGCGTGCTGGAGGGGGCCATCCCGCTGTCCCTCGCCAATTCCGGCATCCGCGCGGCGCTGGGCAAGCTGTTTACGTGGAAGCTCACTATTCTTCTGACGGTGGTCGCGCTGAGTGTGGTTTTTTACCGTCCGTTCTGCAAATGGCTCTGCCCGCTGGGGGCATTCTATGCGCTGTTCAACCGGGTCTCCCTCCTTCAGATAAAGGTAGACGGGCATAAATGCGTTTCCTGCGGGAAATGCGCCAAGGCCTGCAAAATGGACGTGGACGTGACGAAAACGCCCAACCATACCGAGTGTATCCGCTGCGGGATGTGCGTCAGCGCTTGTCCCACCGGGGCCGTGAACTTCCGCTACGGCTTTGGAAACGGAAAACAAAATATCAACATTGAAGAAAACACGGAGGAAACAACATGAAGATGAAGAAATTGACCGCGCTGCTGCTGGCAACGCTGATGGTGCTGTCCCTGGCCGCCTGCGGCGCGAAGGGTGACAGCAAGGCCGAAAACAGCGGCGACACGGCCACGACGGAAGAAGCTGCCGCTACCTATAAATCCTTGATGGACAGGGAAAACGAGATCCTCTCGGAGAACACAGATCTCTGGGAAAAGGTCTTCCTGGAGGCTGACAAGGGCATGGCCATGATCGAGGACGGCAAGAATTACGGCGATTTCTTGCTGGACACCATCGAATCCGCCAAGGACCAGTTCAGCGATGAGGAATACGCGCTGCTGAAGACGTCCGCACAGGAGATCAGCGAGATCGAGAACAAGCTGACTGAGCTGGAAAAGCAGCATCCCGAAATTCTGAATGAGGAGACGGACGGCAACGGCGATGTGCAGAAATTCCCCTCCTTTGAGGGCAAGGATCTGGACGGCAACGAGGTCAAGAGTGACGAGCTGTTCTCCGCCAACGCCGTTACTGTCGTGAATTTCTGGTTTACCACCTGCAGCCCTTGCGTGGGGGAACTTTCCGATCTGGACGCGCTGAATCAGGAGCTGGCCAAGAAGGGCGGCGCCCTCATCGGTGTCAACACCTTCACGCTGGACGGCGACGAGGCAGCAATCTCGGAGGCAAAGGATGTGCTGGCAAAGAAGGGTGCGACCTATCAGAATGTGTATTTTGACTCCGACGGCGAGGCAGGAAAGTTCACCGCCAACATCTTTGCTTATCCCACCACCTATGTGATAGACCGGAACGGCAATATCGTGGGCGAACCTATTGTGGGTGCTATCACGGAACAGAAGCAGGCGGAGACACTGCAAAAGCTCATTGATCAGGCCCTTGCCGCCGATATGGGCTGAGGATATTCTGGCTTCACCCTTTGGAAAGAAGAAGTCCATGGCACGAAAAGGCATGGCGCTTCTATGGGATACGCCGTGCGGATCAGACATATACAAACAATAAAACGGAGAGGGCGCGTACCGAATCGGTACGCGCCCTCTCCTTATCATCCATTTTTCTTCTTTCCTTGTATTATATGAAATAAATTTTACGGCTGTGCAGACATATCGCCAACACCGTGCTATACTGTGCGGGAAATTGAGAGTACCATCCTTTCAAGGAAGTGTGTACGGCAAAACCGATGTAACCATCTCACCGGAAACCATACTGGACGGAAGTCTGACCTTGCTGATGCCGGGAGAAAATCAAAAGCTGAAAAATACTTCCACCTGCAAGAATCTGTACAGGTAAAATTCTTAACGTCCTTTAGCAGGCGTCCTTCTTGACAATGTGAAAAGAATGGTGTATCCTGCGTTCAAAAGGGAGTAGCTGGCACAGCTTTGTGTATCCGTCGGCGTCAGTACGGGCCATTTGGCTCCGCTGCGGATTGAAATGGCGAGACTTTTGCATCAATGGAAAGGCATTGACGCAAAAGGTCTCGCCTTTTTTGCGTCTGCCGAAAGGAGTCACAGAACATGAAGCAGGAAAAACAGGTTTGGGAAAAATCCCGGGCGGAACTGTTCCGGGAACTGGGCTGTCAGGAATCAGGTCTGACCCAGGCGGATGCGGAAAGCCGACTGGCGAAATACGGTGCCAACGAGCTGCACGCCGGAAAGCAGAAGAGCGTTTTGCAAATCTTTCTGGGGCAGTTCGCAGATTTTTTGGTTTTGATTCTGATTTTTGCGGCTATCATTTCCGCCTGTATGGGCGATGTGGAAAGCATGGTCGTTATTTTAGCGGTCATCACCATGAACGCAATTCTGGGCACCATTCAGACCGTCAAGGCATCAGCCTCGCTGGACAGTTTGAAACAGATGTCCGCTCCTACTGCTAAGGTGCTGCGGGACGGCCAAATCATACAGATCCCGGGGCGAGAGGTAGTTCCCGGTGATGTGGTTATACTGGAAGCGGGAGATTCCGTCTGCGCGGATGGTCGTCTGCTGGAATGTGCCAGTCTGAAGTGTGCGGAAAGCGCCCTTACTGGCGAAAGTCTTCCGGTAGAAAAGGATACGGATGAGATCACCGGAGAAACCGCGCTGGGTGACCGGAAGAACATGGTGTTTTCCGGCAGCTTCGTCACCTATGGCCGGGGGCGCTTCCTGGTGACGGCCACCGGCATGGATACTGAAATGGGAAAGATCGCTCTGCTGCTGAAAAACACGGAGGAGCGGAAGACCCCGCTGCAGGTCAGTCTGGATCAGTTCGGCAGGAAGCTCTCCATCATCATTCTGGTGATCTGTGCAGTGCTGTTTGCCGTCAGCGTGCTGTGGCGGCACGAAAACGTGATGAACGCCTTCCTCTTTGCCGTCGCGTTGGCAGTAGCGGCCATCCCCGAGGCGCTCAGCTCCATCGTCACCATTGTGCTGTCCTTCGGCACCCGGAAAATGGCCAAGGAAAACGCCATCATCCGCCATTTGCAGGCGGTGGAGGGGCTGGGCAGCGTGTCCGTGATCTGCTCGGATAAGACCGGTACGCTGACTCAGAACCGCATGACGGTCAAGAAGCTGTATACCGGCGGAAGGGTGATCGACGCGAAGGACGCCGATTTCCATGACCCGATACAGGAGCCGCTGCTGCGGACGGCCCTGCTGTGCAGCGACGCCACCATCAGCGGTGACAATGAGATCGGCGATCCCACAGAAACCGCGTTGGTACGGCTGGGAGAAAGCAATGGCTTTGATGAGGACGTTGTCCGAAACCGCTGGCCCCGGCTGACGGAGATTCCCTTCGATTCCGACCGGAAGATGATGTCCACCGTCCACAAGCTGGCGGGCGGCTTCCTGATGGTCACCAAGGGTGCCGTGGATGTACTGCTGGAACGCAGTATCGTGACGCCGGAAGAGCGGAGGAAGATCGAGCAGGTCAACGAGCAATTTTCCAACGAAGGCCTGCGGGTGCTTGCTTTCGCCTGTCGCCGCGTGGACAGTACGGCAGTCAGTCTGGCGGATGAAAACGGCCTGAACTTTTTGGGCCTCATCGCCATGATGGATCCGCCTCGGGAGGAATCAAAGGCGGCAGTAGCAGAGTGCATCCGTGCCGGAATCCGTCCCATTATGATCACCGGCGACCATAAGATCACGGCAGCGGCCATCGCCCGGGAAATCGGTATTCTGCGTGACGGCACGGAAGCCGTGGAGGGCGCGGTCATCGACAAAATGAGCGACGCGGAGCTGCGGGACTTTGTGCCGCAGGTCAGCGTCTACGCTCGGGTATCTCCGGAGCATAAGATCCGCATTGTCCGGGCATGGCAGCAACGGGGCAATCTGGTAGCCATGACCGGTGACGGTGTCAATGACGCCCCTGCTCTGAAGCAGGCGGATATCGGCGTGGCTATGGGCATTACGGGAACGGAGGTTGCCAAGGACGCCGCCGGTATGGTGCTGGCGGATGACAACTTCGCTACCATTGTGAAGGCGGTAAAAAACGGCCGGAACGTATATGCCAACATCAAGCGGGCCATTCAATTCCTGCTCTCCGGCAATACCGCCGGGATCCTGACGGTGCTGTACGCCTCCCTGCTGGGGCTGCCGGTGCCCTTTGCGGCGGTCCATCTGCTGTTCATCAATCTGCTGACAGACTCCCTGCCCGCTATTGCGCTGGGGCTGGAGCCCCATACCGATGAGGTCATGCGGGAAAAGCCTCGGCCCCGGAGTGAGGGCATCCTGACGAAGCCGTTCCTTTTCAGCGTCGGCATTGAGGGGCTTGTGATTGCCGCCGCGACCATTGCGGCGTTCTATCTGGGGCTGAGCTATGGCGGAGCCGCTGCCGGTCAGACGATGGCCTTCTCTACTCTCTGCCTCAGCCGCCTGTTCCACGGCTTCAGCTGCAAGTCCCAGCATCCGGTGTTGCTGACCCGGCAGTTCTGGAACAACCGGGCGCTTTTAGGGGCCTTTGCCGCAGGCAGCCTGCTGCTGGGGCTGGTGCTGCTGGTTCCCGCACTGGAGCCGCTGTTTGCAGTCGCACCGCTGTCTGTTGGCATGGTCGGTGCCATTGTGGGACTGGCGTTTGGTTCTATGCTGGTGATTCAGCTTCTGAAATGTATCCGGCGGTAAGCGAATATAATTATTAATAAAGTGAAGGGAAAAGGCACTGGAAAGGGCGTGTCGACCCCCGGTGAAAGTCTTAAAGATGGAGGGATAGATCTATGAATAAGCAGCTGAAACAGCAGATCCTTGTAGTTGCCTTCGGCGTGACGCTTTTTGCGGCGCTGATGAATCTGAATGATGTAGCAGGCTTTTTTCGCACCTTTACAAGCATTTTGTCGCCTATATTTTCAGGACTGCTGCTGGCGTTCATACTAAGTGTCCCGATGCTTGGCATTGCACGGCGGCTCAAAGGTGTCTTTCCAAGGCTGAAAGAAAAGACAGTTGATGCTCTGAGTCTGGTACTGACAATGGCCTGTGTTGCGGTGTTGGTATGCTTGCTGTGCGTATTGGCAATCCCGCAGTTGACTGCGTCGGTCAAAAGCATCGCTGTACTGGTAAGGGCAAATTGGCCGAACTGGGCAGCTCTGCTGAATAGTTATGGAATCGACACCACGGAACTGACTAAGCTTGCGGCGTCGTTCAATTGGAAAATGGCAGTGGAGAAGCTTTTCACCGGTGCGGGAGTTGTGATTGGCTCAGTTGTTGACCTGGCAGGCTCAACAGTCATGGTCACGGTAAACGCTGTGTTTGCAATCGTGATCATGTTCTACGTGCTGTTGGGCCGCCGTGAGCTTGGCAGGCAATGCCGCAGTTTTCTGTGCGCTTACTTCAAGAAGCCAATGGCAGAGCGCATCTGCCACGTTGCAAAACTGACGCACGACACCTATACAAAGTTCTTTTCCGGCCAATGCATCGAGGTGTTGATTCTCGGCACGATGATCTTTCTCGCATTTTCGGCCTTCCGCATTCCTTACGCAGCTCTGACAGCGGTGTTGACCGCAGCGTTTGCTTTTGTTCCATATATTGGTGCGTTTGCCTCCTGCCTGATTGGTGTGCTGCTTACGCTTATGGCTGTACCGGAAAAGGCAATTTTGTGTTTCATTGTTTATCAAATGGTGCAGTTCATTGAGAATCAGTTCATCTATCCCCATGTGGTCGGTGGCAGCGTAGGTCTCTCACCATTGTGGACGCTGTTGGCCGCCCTGCTGGGCGGAAAGCTGTTCGGCATCATTGGCATCGTGTTTTTTATTCCGCTGGCGGCGGTAATCGCACAACTCCTGCACGGTGATATCGAGCATCGGCTCGCTGTGCGCTAAACGATAAGCCATACGAATGGCAGAACGGGCCGCTAAGCTGCCATATAGGAAAAGACCCTTCTAAACAGCCAGATGCGGCGGATATTCAAGGATTGCCCGGATGCTCAGTAAAAGAATATGTTGAATGAACTGCTTGTCGACCATTACAGCAATACGCTGTTCCTTGTGTGGCAGCGGTCGGCTGTGAAAGGAAAAATTTATGATAAAGAACAAGCAATCAAGTATTTGATGAGGCTTTTGTTAATACAATAATCGCCTTCGGCGCAAATGACTGACTCAATATTTATGATCGGATTTTCTATTACAGAATTGTGCCTGACCCACTTTTGACCCAGAACGCGAAAAAAGCAGGCAGGACCAGTCGGAAACAACGGAAAATCCACCGAGCGAACAGCGGCAAAAAGGGCAAATCGGAGCCGAAGCGGCTCCGATTTTGCTTTGTGACAACCTGCGGACCAGAAGGCCAGGGGGGCGAATCCATCACCGCGTACCATAACTTCATTCCTGCCATTAGATTTTGTTGCAACCGCTTCTGCAGTATGGTACGATGAAGCCAGATAGATAATATGAACATGGCTTTTATCCATACTGGGGGGAACGGCATATGACGCACCCGAAACCCAAGAGACTGCTGCTCATTAGTCTGATCGTTATCGTTTTTTGCTCACTTGCTGCCCTGACGCCTTTAGGGGCACGAACCGCCATGATGATCCGGTTCCAGGTCGCAGAGCTATCGGCTGACGATTCCAATGACGAATACGATATGGATTTAGGACGCTTTTATGTGCAGAATCAAAAAACAATCCGCAGCCTGAAACAGATGCTTTTCCGAACCTCCTGCGAAAGAAAATCCCCGCAGGAAAGCGGTTGCACATCCGAGACTCCAAGCTACTATTTGGGGGAACGATACTTTGGCTGTGATGTGTTCTATGACTATCAGTTTGGGCCAGTCAGGTATCACTTTGTGTTCAAGGATCCCGATTGCCGTGTTTGGCGTGCCTATATTGATTCTGTATACCATTTTGAAGGAACGGGAACTGGTATGGTGACAGACTGACCTGAATAATCAGGAGGCGGAAGATGAAAATATGGCAGCTTAATTTTGAAGTGGACTTGTATGACAATCTTGTACCAGTTCCCAAGCTTTCCGTCGAGGAATTGCAGACTTTTGATGGGCGGTCTCATTTGTCACATTGGTCCCCCTTACATGTGGCTCGTATGGAGCCGGAGAAAGGGTTACCATTAAGTGATGCACCTGGATTTGTGTTCCCTGTATTCAGCCATCGTGCGTTAGACTGCTTAAAGCCCTTAATTGAACCTAACATTGAAATACTTCCTTTAGATTTTGATGGGGGTAACTATTTTGGAATCAATGTTACGACAGTTTTGGATGCAGTAGATTACGAAAAATCTATTTATAAAACTTTTCGCGATGGAAAACGCATCATGTCTTTTAAGAAATATTCATTTATTCCAAGTGTTGTTGATGGAGTACCTATTTTCAAAATCACAGATGAAAAGGTAAGATACGCTTTTGTTTCTGATGCATTTAGGGACATTGTGGAGAAAAACAAATTAACCGGTTTTCTGTTCCGGCAGGTATGGGATCGTGGTAGAGTTGATTGAATTGGACAGCGCATTGAAAGTCTAGCGGTTGGGATAAGTTTAAGGCGGCACTGTGCAATGGCTGCAACTGTTGAACCGGAAAGAACGTGTTGGGACAAGACACACGGCATAATTTAAATGATTTATGGAAGGGGTAATCACTGTGGGAGATATTATTGATAAAGCTTTAACCGGTATGTTTGGTAATTTTATTGTTGCTGCAGTAATACTCCCTGCTGCGATTATTTTTGTCGCTTATCTGATATATATCATAGTTATGACCATTAAAGAGCTTAGAAAGAAATAATTCAAAAAAAGGAAAAGTCCAACGGACTTTTGCGACAAATACAAAAGGCATAGCCGATTTTCATCGGCTATGCCTTTTCATAATGCAGAAAATCAGCGGATGCCTTCTGCGGAGAGAAGCAGGGAAATCTTGGCGTCGTCTTCAACGGTTGCGTTCGGCATTGGGAAGGTACCGACACTGGAGGAGGCAATTCCGCGCAGCTTGCATGCTTCTTTCAGCACAGGAAGGAACGGGTCACGAATGGCATAAAGAGCCATTAAGCGGTTAATGGTTTTCTGCCCCTTTGAAATGCCTTCCAGGTCATTGTCGCGGAAAGCCTGCGCCCATGCCGCGCAAACTTCCGGAACGACGTTGCTCAGTGCAGCAATGCAGCCGTCGCCGCCGGCCAGAACGTTGGAAGCAAAATTGTCGTCAAAGCCGGAATAGACCTCGAACGTGGGGATCTTGGATTTTACGGTTTTAATCAGCTCACGCGTATGGCTCATTTCCACCATGGTATCCTTGATGCCGACAATGTTGGGGTGCATAGTTGCCAGCTGCAGTACGGTTTCCGGGGAAACAGAAGTTCCGGTGTTTGTCGGGAAATTATAGATGTAAATGGGCCCATGAATCATGTTTGCCAGCCGGTCGTAATACTGCAGAAGCGCCTCAGAACCGAAGCGGAAGTAGTAGGGCGGCAGGATCATAACGGCGTCCGCCCCCTGATCCAGGCAGTAATTGGAGAAATCAACGATTTCGTCCGCAACCATACTGCTGGTGCCGATGATGAGCTTTACGCGGTGGTCAACCTTTTCAATGGCGAAATTTGCCATTTTGCGGCGGCGCTCCATGGAAAGTGCGAAAAACTCACTGGAACTCCCTTCTACAAGAATACCGTCAATACCCTTTTCAATAAGGTTATCAAAGAGTTTGCCCTGACTCTCCAGATCCAGAGAGCCGTCCTCATGAAAGAGAGTAATGGCCGGGCAAAAGAAAGATGCTTTCATTAATTTCTAATCCCCCACAAAAATTATTCCAGGCCCGCGCCCTTCATGGCAGACGCAGCATGGCTGGTGTAGTGCTTATAGAAGCCCTTGCGCGGCTCACGGGGAATAATGCCCTTTTCGGCGCGCTTGGCAAGTTCTGCCGTGGCTTCTTCCACCGTGCACGGCACGCCGTGTATACCGGTCAGGTTGATCGTGCGGTTCTTCACGCTGTAGGAGATCAGATCGCCCTCCTCAACGAAAGCGATGGGGCCACCGGCAGCAGCTTCGGGAGAGACGTGGCCGATGGCGGCACCGCGGGTAGCGCCGGAGAAGCGGCCGTCGGTGATGAGGGCCACAGAGCCGTTGATTCTATCGTCGCAGCAGATAGCTTCCGTTGTGGCAACCATTTCCGGCATGCCGCAGCCGCGGGGACCCTCGTAGCGAACGATGACAACATCGCCCGGATTGAGAATCTTTTTGACAACGGCGTCGTATGCATCCTCTTCACAGTTGAATACACGTGCGGTTGCATTGACAACTTCACGCTGATTCTCGGCGCAGGCGGCGTATTTTACGACACTGCCTTCGGGAGCAATGTTGCCCTTGAGAATGGCCACAGAGCCTTTTTCATGCGCTTTTTCAACGGGGAAGATCACATCTTCCCGCTTCAGGCCATAGTTGTCCAGATAGCCGAGATTACGGTCGAACCAGTTGTCCTTCCAAAGATCCTCAAGGTTCTCGCCGAGCGTCTTGCCGGTAACGGTCATGACGTCCAGATCCAGCATATCGCGCAGCATCCATTCGACCATCGGCACGCCGCCGGCGAACCAGAAGCTTTCGGTGATCTGCGTGCCGGATGGGTAGATGTTGCCGATGTGGGGAACCTGGTGGTTGATCTCATCGAACAGTTCGATAGGCAGCTCGTAGCCGAGCTCGCGGGCGATGGAGGGCAGGTGCAGCGTGGCGTTCGTGGAGCCGCCGATGGCACTGTGCACAATGATCGCGTTGCGGAAAGCAGCGGGAGTCAGGATCTTATCCGGCGTAATATTCTTTTCGGCAAGCTCCATGATCTTGCGGCCGGCATAGCGGGAATACTGAAGCAGATCGCGCATGGTGGCGGGAACAAGAGCCGCACCGGGCAGCGTCAGACCCAGCGCCTCGGCAATGCACTGCATAGTGGAGGCGGTACCGAGGAAGCTGCAGGCGCCGACGGAGGGGCAGCCGGTCAGCTTGAAGTCGCGGACCTCCTGCGGGGTGATGGCGCCGTCGCGCTTCTCACGCAGAGAAATATCACCGGCTACGATGGATGTGGTCATATGCGGGCCGGGACGCATGGATCCGCCGGGCATGAAGATTGCGGGAACATTCAGACGGGCCATGGCCTTCAGATGCGCCGGGATGGATTTGTCGCAGCTGGAGGCGAGAATCATGCCGTCCCAGGGAACGGCGCAGCCATGGATCTCCACCATGTTGGCAATGGCCTCGCGGGAAGCGAGCACATAGTTCATGCCGTCATAGCCCTGCGTGCAGCCGTCGCAGATATCCGTGGCGTAGTACTTGGCCGGCTTGCCGCCCATTTCATAAACACCGTAAACGGCCTGCTCGACCATCTGGTTGAGGTGATAGCTGCCGGGATGAGAGTCGCCGTAAACGCTCTCAATCATGATCTGTGGCTTGACAATATCCGTGTCATCCCAGCCGGTGCCCATGTCCAGAGCGTCAAACTGTGCCCAGAATTTTCTGTTCGGTGCGCTTTTCTGATTCATAAAAATACTCCTTTATACACGTTGGTTTAACGAATGAATGCAGTACGACCTCAATGTATGCATCCATATCATACGACAAAAGCTGCTGCAAATGCAATGAAAAGGAACATGATTTTAACGCGTTTTCTTCATTAATTTTCGTAACTTTTATCACCCTTTTGATGTTTGCGGCGTTTGCAGTTACGGATACAAACACGGAGCCACCGCCGCTGCCGAAACGGCATCAACGATGGCTCCAGGCTTTTTACTTATCAATTACCTTGTTGGAAAGGACAACCCGGTAATCTGCGGAAGATTACATTACACCAATAAGGATGAACACAATACCGGCAATACCAGCGATCACACCGGCAACGCCGCCGACAAGCGTGTTATACTTGAAGGTGCGCTTCATATCCATGTTGAACATGGACTGGCTGACCCACCAGCCGGAGTCGTTGACGTGGGACACGATCATGGTGCCGGCGCCGATCATAACGGCACAAGCAACAGGCGTGATGCCCAGAGAGCCGAGCATCGGCAGGCAGAGACCGGCGGCAGTCATGCCGGCAGTGGTACGGGAGCCAACGGCGCATTCCATAACGGCACCGATGATGAACGGCACAAGCATGCCGGGGAAGTTGGAAGCAGCAATGACATCGCCCAGCTCAGCCGCAGCGGGAGCATTCTTGATGATTTGTGCAAAGCCGCCGCCGAAACCGGTGACGATCAGGGGAACAAGCGCAACCTCAAGAGCCTCGGCTACCCAGCCGTTGAACATGCAGTTGAAGATGCTGGTCTCGTTCTTTTTGGTAACAAGGTTATAGCTGGCAAGGGTCTTTTCCTTGCGGGTCGCACCCAGCAGCCAGCTGAAGATCACGCCGATAAACATGGAAATGTTGCGGTTGCCGATCACTTCCAGCAGGGAACGAACGGCGTTTCCTTCCGCGAGAGCCATGCTCGCAAAGGAAGAAAGCGCAATCAGAATAACAGGAGCAAGGATCGGGGACATAGCAAAGAGAACACTGGGCAGATTATCTTCTTTGATGAGGAAATCGCGATAATCGTTGCTGTTGACCTCTTCGATGCCCTCAACATATTCGGGCTTCGGCTCAAAAGCATCCTTGGCAGCCCACTTGCGCATGAGCAGCCAAGTGAGTATGTAGGCAATGAAGGAGCAGACAATGCCCCAGACAATGACCCAGCCCAGGTCTGCGCCAAGCAGAACGGCAACAGCCAGAATGCCGGGCGTAGGGGGAACCATAGAGTGGGTGAGGTTCAGCGAAAGGATTGTCATGGAAGACATCAGGCCCATGGGCTTGTTCTGACGCTTGCTGATGATGGCGGTCAGGGGGGAAATCAGGACCATGGTGACATCGCCGAACACGGGGATGGACATGATGTAAGCGGCGAGACCGGTGGAAAGTTCAAGGTTCTTTCCGCGGAAGAGACGAATGAAAAAGTTGACCATGGATTTTGCGGCGCCGGAGTCGCGCACTGCGCATGCGATGATGGCACCGAAGATGATGGTCATGCCGATGCTGGTCAGCGTGGAACCGAAACCATTGGCAATAGCAGTAATGGACGTAACCAGGTCGTTGCCGAGGATCGTTCCCGCGAGCATACCGGACGCAAACAGAGAAATGACCGGGTGCACATTGAACTTGACAATCAGCACGACGAGGACAGCGATGGAAATGACGATTGCGAGGACAAATTGGGCCATGGAAGCACCTCCTGTAAAACACGAACAGCGTAAGTTTACAACACAAAATATATGCATTCCTTTCCTGCATACATTTTGTCTATGTAATGCCAAAAAACATGCTTGCCAGGCAACATTTTTTGGTAATAATTATTATAATCATTCTTTGCATACTTCGCAATATCAAAATCAGACTTTAAGATTTCATATTCTGTACTCCCTTAAATCTGCAATATATTTACTTTGTTCGCGAATTTTCCCCGGAAAAACAGATAAATTGGCCATTTACCATTTAAGTAAGCGCGAAGCTCTTTTAATTCGTATATAAATAATTTACAACTTGAAAACTCAAACATACGGAAGCAAAATTGGCACGTGTAAACATTAACGAATTCTTTACGCATAACAGAAAATGAAAAGCATACAGGAGACAGCCAGCGTTTGCTGTCCGCCTCCTGCGGGCCACGGCGTCAGCTTGTGTCTTTGAAATCACTAACGGATTCGTTTCCGGTCTTTTTTGCATTCATCATGCATTTTTCCCTTTTATTCTCCTAAAAAGGCCATTTATCTTTGACTGAACCGGGGTTCTGATATATAATTCTAGTAAATTCCAAGCCGAACGGAGGTGCTCACCTTGCAGGAACACGATTCTATGCTGTTGTCCAAGCTCTCTCTGTTGATTCCGGAAAATGATTTTCACATACAGATGCACGCACATGGAGATAACTCCCGCCACTACCGCCATCATCATGACTATTACGAGATCAATTTCTATCTGGGAGATGAGGACAGCGTTTATCAGTGCGGCAAAACGGTTTATCCCCTCCATAAGGGCGACATTGTTTTCTGCTGCATGTTTGAAAGCCATATCATGGATTTTCAAAAAAACGACGGACATGCCCGCTTCTCCATCGGCATTGAGCCGCAGATCTTATGGAGTTATTCCAAAAAGAGTGCAAATCTGTACCAGATGTTCTCTCCGCAGAACCCCTATTATCCCATTATGCATGCGGATACGATGCAACTGCAAAAATATCTCCGCATGATCGAAGAACTGCGTCAGTTGGACAGCACACCGGGCGAACAGATCATATCCAGCGCCATTGTCCATCGGATCCTGGGCTGCCTGTACTGCGACCTGCATTTGGAGGATTCCCCTGACACCGCTTCTTTCCAGCACATCCATCTGGTCGGCTCCATCCTGCATTATGTGGAGCAGAACCTGTCTGAAAAGCTTTTCCTGCAGGACATTGCAGAAAAATACAATTACAGCGTAACGTACATCAGCAAGCTGTTCAAAAATGTCACCGGGTCCTCTCTGGTCAGTTACATCATTGAAAAGCGCATCGCCCGCGCCCGGCAGCTGATGTATGAGGATCTGGAGATCACGGAGATCGCCGAGCGGGTAGGCTATCACAACTACAGCAACTTCTATAAGGCCTTCAAGAAAGCCGTCGGCATCAGCCCGGAAGAGTACCGGCGGCAGCTGAACACCTTCGGCAAATAAAGAATCCGTTTCTGATTTGAAACCTTCCCTGTCAAATAGAGAATGGATTTTTTCCGCTCATGTGTTACATTAGTGAATACAGGCTCTCTATGGAATGATTTATCAAATATCTCAAGTTTTCAAAAAGGAGCGATTGACAATGAGTGTTGAAATTTCTCTGAAGGGTAAAAATGCAGTCGTCACCGGAGGCGCAGGCGGCATGGGCCGCACTACGTCTATGCTTCTGGCCGAGGCCGGCGCCAATGTGCTGGTGGCGGATATGGACGAAGCCGCCGCTGCCAAGACTGCTGCCGACATTGCGGAAAAGTACGGCGTCAAGACCGCTTCCTGCAAATGCAATGTGACTGTCAAGGCTGATGTGGATGCCATGGTGGAAGTCGCTCTGCATACCTTTGGCCGCATTGATATTCTGAACAACATCGCCGGTGCCAGCACCAAGGTTGATTTTCTTGAAATGTCCGAGGATATCTATGATTTCATGATGGACGTCAATGCCAAAGGTACCTTCCTCGTCGATCAGGCGGTCCTGCGGGTCATGATCCCCAACAAGGCCGGCAAGATCGTTAATATGTCCTCCATGTCCGGCAAGGAAGGCTATCCCACTAATATCGCCTATACAGCCTCCAAATTTGCTGTCACCGGCATGACGCAGGCCATTGCCAAGTACGCCGCCCCCTACAACATCAATGTGAACTGCGTCTGCCCCGGCATCGTACACACCCGCATCTGGGACAAGCTGCTCTCCGATGTGAAAGAAGCCGGCGGCGATCCCGATGCTTACTGGAACGAGCGCATCTCCGGCATTCCCCTGAAGCGCCCCCAGACGGAGGAGGACATTGCCCGGATGTTTCTGTATCTCTCCTCCGATTTTGCAGACAATATGACCGGTCAGGGCATCAATGTCACCGGTGGTTTGATTCTGCACTGATTCTGCCATACATACCGTAAACTCAGAGGGAGCCGGAACGCATGTTCCGACTCCCTCTGATTTTATGTCTATCTGTCGAAAAAGCGGTACAGCCGCTTTTTCGTAAGTCCCCAATAACCGCATGGGTCAAAAGGCACCGTTAAGGTTTATGCGCAAAAAGGTTTGCAGCTCCAGCAGGTCACAGATCCTTCAGCTTATTCAGATCCATGATGGCGCCCTTGGAGCCGGAGGCGGCCAGCTTGCAGTACAGGCCCAGCCAGCCCCGGGTGAACTTAGGCGTGGGACGCTTCCACTCCTTCAGCCGGGCCTCGATCTCCTCCTGGGGGACCAGCAGGTCCAATCGACGGCTCTCGATATCAATGCACACCCGGTCCCCGTCCCTCACGATGGCGATGGGACCGCCCTCCGCCGCCTCGGGGGAGATGTGGCCCACGAAGCAGCCGTTGTTGGTGCCGGAGAAGCGGCCGTCGGTGATGAGGGCGGTGCTCTTGGAGAGTCCCCGGCCATAGAGGTATTTCATGGCCTTGTACATCTCCCGCATGCCGGGGCCGCCCTTGGGACCCTCGTAGCGGATGACCACCACATGACCCTCGTGGACCTTACCGGCCAGAATGGCCTCCTCGGCCTCCTCCTCGGAATCAAAGCAGATGGCCTCGCCCTCGAAGTGGTGCAAGCTCTTGTCAAAGGCGCCGGGCTTGGTCACGCCGGTATCCGGCGCCAAATTGCCCCGCAGAACCGCCACACCGCCGGAATAGCCGAAGGGATCGTCCAGCGTATGGTTCACCAGTCCCGTGGCGGGATAGAGGTAATGATGGGTCTTGATATTTTCCGCCAGCGTCTGGCCGGTCACGGTCATCACGCCGGTATCCAGCAGGGTCTGCAGGTTCTCCATCAGCCGGGGAACACCGCCGTCCTTGTAAAAGTCCACGATGTTGTACTTGCAGGCGGGGTTCATCTTCGCCAGCTGCGGGGTGGTGCGGGAGAGGCTGTCGAACTCGCTGACCACATCCATGTCGATCTGCGCCTCGTGGGCAATGGCCGTCAGGTGCATGACCGCGTTGGTGGAGCCGCTCATGGCAAGGCAGGCCTTGATGGCGTTGCGGATAGAGCTCTCGGTGATGACCTTCCGGGCCGTGATCTGCTTTTCCACCAGTTCCATGATCTTGATGCCGGTCTCCTCGCCCTTGGCCAGCCGTGCGGCAGAGACCGCCGGGGCCGTGCCGCCGTCCGGCAGGGTCATGCCCAGGGCCTCGGACAGGGCGCACATGGTGTTGGCCGTGCCCAGGTAGGAGCAGGAGCCGCAGCCGGGGCAGGCCGTATCCTCCAGCGCCACGTATTCCGCCTCCGTGATCTTCCCGGCGGAGAGCATGCCGTAGGCCTCCGTGGCGGAGGTCTGGTCGGACTGGCGGCCATCGAACTCAACGCCGCCCTCCATGGGGCCGCCGGGCAGCAGGATGCAGGGAATGTCCAGCCGTGCCGCCGCCATCAGCATACCGGGGACGATCTTATCGCAGGAGCCCAGCAGCACCAGGCCGTCAAACAGGTTGATCTGGGCCATGCTCTCGATGGAGTCGGCGATCAGTTCCCGGGAGGGCAGGATATAGTGCATGCCGCCATGGCCGTTGGCCATGCCGTCGCAGCCGCCGATCACGCCGAACTCGATGGGCGTGCCGCCGGCGCGGTAAATGCCGTCCTTGACCCGCTGGGCCACCTGCCGCAGGTTATAGTGGCCGGGGACACACTCGCTCCACGCGTTGGCGATGCCGATGACCGGCCGCTTCAAGTCCTCCGTGGTAAAGCCCATGGATTTTAATGTGGCCCGGTAATACTGGTTGCCCAGGCCCTTGAGAATTTTTTCACTGCGTTCCATTTTTTTGCTCCTTTATTTCTATGCCTCTTCGGCCCTGAAATCTCTGTATTCAGACGAACTTGCAAACACGGGCAATTTCTGCTTCCAAATTCTCACGGCGGCTTCGTACATGGTGAGTATGGACGTGCTCGCCGTATTTCGCAGCAGGTCCTCCCCCAGCCCGTTCACCCTTCCCAATTGTCATGGGTCGTCCGGTACTTGGATGGAGGGACACCGTACTGCTTCTTGAAGCATCTGCTGAAGTAATAAGGGTCCTCATACCCCACCTGCTCAGATACCGACACCAAATTCAGGTCCGGATTCTGAAGCAGCAGCTTTGCGGCCAGCTTCATCCGGCTGCTGGTAATGTACTCTGTCACGGACACGCCGATTTCTTTCTTGAAAAGAGAGCTTACATACGCCGGCGTACTATGTGCGGCCTCCGCAAGTTCCTTCAGTGACAGGCTGCTGGAACAGTAGTTCTTCCGGATATGGTCGATCACGACGGACACCAGCTTGGATATTTTCCGGCCATCCTGAATCGCTCCGGCCTATGTATCCGTAAACACTGGACAGCGCAGAACGGCTGACCACAGCCCGGGCAATGCCGATCGGCGGAGCGTCTTTTTCCGTTCGGATCAAGCGGTATACCGCCAGCCGGTCTGTATGGGCAAGGCTGTAAACGGCGTCATCCTGCCAAAGATTTCCCTCCGTCTCGCCGACCGCCTCCCGCACCGCGCGGGAGAGATGCAGGGCCCTGTTGGTCTCCGGATCATTGCCGGTCACAAACCTGCCGTCCATGGTGTAAAGCGAGACGGAGTAGATCTGCTCAGCAATGCAGATGTCCTCCAGCAGAGCGTCCGCGGACCAATCTTCGTCTGTTTTTTGGCCCTGCCCGACAGCAGTCAGCAGCTGCTGGATGGTGATGTATCCTCTTCGGCCCGGTTCAGCACCATGTGGGAAACTACCATCCCATAAAACAGCGCGAATACAATGCAGAGCATGATAATGGACACAATGCCGAAAAGCAGGATCTTCTGCCGGATTTTCAAGTTGGAAAAGCGCAGCCCTACACCACGCATGTGAACCATCTCCTTCGGACAGCCGAAGGGCGGGGGCAAAATTTGACCTCCGCCCCTTCAGGCATCCTAAAATTGCTCTAAGCCGCCGGAATCGTCTAAACGCGGCAAAGTTCCCATGCAATACCCATTATACAGCATTCGCCGCTTATAGCAAGGCCAACCTCGCAGAACAATCGCGCAAAAGCTTTGTCTTTGGATCTCCGGCATATGGATGGTGCACATACAGCTGACATTGCCCCCGCCGCCCTATTAAAGCCACACAGGGTAAGTTTGCGCAGCAGACCTGCGCCAAAAAGGAACACCACCCTAACGGGTGGTGTTCCTTTTTGGTGCGCCTGCCCGGGCTCGAACCGGGGGCCTCGGGCTTAGGAGTAGACCCGATACGACATCGGGAAGTGGCATCTAATGCTTAAAAAT
>OBLF01000840.1_pt1 | contig 30048 bp, 23 predicted proteins | sample 1519231 | NCBI WGS metagenome assembly OBLF01 (sample SAMEA2602895, study PRJEB22501) | metagenome | reverse complement strand
GGAAAAGAGTACGCTGTACCTCAAAAGTGAGATCCTGAAACGGAATTGGCAGTGAGAGTCAAGACTACCCGTTTCATGGCTGGTTTTGACTCCCTATTGGGTATAGCCTACTTTTCTGTAGATTGAAAAAATAGTGAAGAAGCAGTAATGTAATGATGATGGGAAAGCCTTATGAAAGGTCGCATGATTAAGGAGATGATGCGCATGAATACTACAGAGATAAAACTGGAGGCAAAACTTGTAGGCGATATTCAAGGCTTCTTTTTTGTTCCCTCTTATCAGAGAGGATACAGATGGGGCGATGCGGAGGTCATTCGCCTGCTGGATGATATTTATGCCACAGAAGGAAAACGCAATTACTGTCTGCAACCGGTTGTTGTTCGCAAGAATGGTGATCGTTTTGAATTGATTGATGGTCAGCAGCGCTTGACGACTTTATACCTTATTTACAGGTACATGAACGAGGCTAGCTTTGGTTTCATTGATGAACCTCGCTTCTCTCTTTCCTACGGTACCAGAGAAAAAACGGAAGAATTCTTGAAATCACTCGATATTTCGCGCAAGGAAGAAAATATCGACTTCTGGTTTATTGCATCTGCTTATGAGAGTATTCGTAATTGGTTTGAAAAGAGAGATCGGAAATCCACACTGACCAATGTAAATAAGTATTTTGACGAAATTGTAAAGGTAATTTGGTATGAAGTCGGCGAAAATGAAGATGCCATTTCTCTGTTTACACGTCTGAACATTGGAAAGATTCCGCTTACCAGTGCAGAGCTTGTAAAGGCGATGTTCCTAAGCAAAGGTCTTGGAACTGATATGGATAAAGAAAAGCAGGAAGAGATATCTTTGCAGTGGGACAACATGGAGAAAGAGCTTCACAATGATTCTCTTTGGTATTTCCTGACTAATAAAACCAATGTTAGATACCAGACCAGAATTGATCTGGTGCTGGATCTAATTTCTGGGAAACCAAACGATAATCGTGAGAAGTACTACACCTTTTTCAGATTTGATGAGATGCGTCAGTCAAAATCTTTGGATGATATCTGGCGCAAGATACAGAAAACCTTTCTGCTCCTAAAGGATTGGTTTGAGAATCATGAGCTGTACCATAAGATCGGCTATTTGATTGCATCCGGGACGATGACCTTAGGTAAGATTTTTACGTTGTCTCAAGGCAAAACAAAGGATGAGTTCAGGAATTCTCTGGATGACTATATTCGTCAGAGTATTTCAATTCAGGTAAACTACTCAGAGCTTACATACGAAAAACACTTAGATCAGAAAAAAATCAGCACGCTGCTTTTGCTCTTCAATGTTGAGTCGGTTCGTCGCAATGGTGAGAATACCCAATGGTTTCCGTTTGATAAATTCAAGTTCGGCAAGGGTGGAAAAGTAACATGGAGCCTGGAGCATATCCATGCGCAGCAGTCGGAAGGTCTCAGAACGCAGGAAATGTGGAAGGAGTGGCTGCGTCTTCATATTCCATCCGTACAGGCTGTTGGAAGTGATTGTGCTGATCTTATTGCACAGATGCAGGCTGCGATAGCAAAGGAAAAGCTTGAAAGAACAGAATTTGATCAACTGCAGCAGCAAGTTATTGACATGCTTTCCGTAAAAGGTAATGCTGAATATCTCCATTCTATCAGCAATCTGGCCCTGCTGAGTTCCAGCGACAATGCTGCCCTTAGCAACTCAACGTTTGATGTAAAGCGAAATGTCATCATCGCGATGGATAAGGGCGGTCAGTATATTCCGTTCTGTACCAGAATGGTTTTTTTGAAATACTATACACCGTCTGCAGAAAACCAGTTGCATTTCTGGGGGCAGGCAGACAGACGGGCTTATGTGGATGCCATCAACGAAGTTTTGAAGGATTATTTGGCAGAGCCACTTACACTTGAAAAGGAGGATGAATAAATGAGTACAGCACTTCACTCCTTTATCGATATTTTTGACACTGAGTTTGGCGAAGGTCAGGATGCCGTTCAGCTTAAACAAATTGCGATTCCAATCATTCAGCGTGATTATGCTCAGGGGCGCCAGGATCCGGATGTAAACAGAGTCAGAAGCTGTTTTCTGGATTCCCTTTATGCTGCGGTGACAGAAAAACCGATAACGCTTGATTTCATTTACGGCAATATCGACGATAAGGGTATTATGACGCCTCTCGACGGTCAGCAGCGTCTTACAACACTGTTTTTGCTGCATTGGTACGCAGCCAGAAAACAGAATATTCCTGTGGAGGATATGGAGTTTCTTAAACGCTTCAGCTATGAAACCCGGTATAGCGCCAGATATTTCTGCCTCGAATTGATTGATTATACTCCAACTTTCGCTGACGTTCTTTCAAAAGAAATTATTAATCAGGCATGGTTTCCGTTGGACTGGAAGAAGGATTCTACGATCAGTTCAATGCTTGTTATGTTGGATGCTATCGATGCAAAGTTTTCTGATGTGCCAGATCTCTGGGATAAGTTGAAGGACAATGCAATCACGTTCTACTTTCTCCCAATCAAGGATATGGGTTTGACAGATGATCTTTATATCAAGATGAACTCCAGAGGAAAGCCTCTTACAATGTTTGAGCATTTCAAGGCGGAGCTTGAACGTGAGATTCGTTCACAGAATGAGGAAATTGCCAATCGGGTAATTGCAAAAATAGACCGTGAATGGACCGACCTTCTGTGGAACTATCGCGATAGCGGAAACCGTTTAGCAGATGATGTGATCACGGATGATGAGTTCCTGCGCTACTTTAAGTTCATCTGCGATATTCTCTGCTATCGAAGCGGTGAATCGCCGCAGGGCAGGAGCAATGATGAATTCGATCTTCTTGAGCGGTATTTCTCCTCGAAAAATGCAGATTCTATCAAGAACATTGAAACTTTAGAGAGTTTCTTTGACTGCTGGTGCAATATCCCCGGATACGATAATGCGACAGATTTTCTGTCGAGCTTTATGGCTACTGTGCATACACCGGGCAGTATTCTTGTAGAGAACCGATATAAAATCGATATTTTCGAGGATTGTCTGCATTCCTACTCAGACAAAACCGGAAGAATCAGACAGTTTCCGTTAAACCGTATTGTGCTGTTATACGCTATCACCATATACCTTCAGAATACCGATAGCATTACAGTGGAGCAGTTTGCAAGAAGAATTCGTATCATCAATAACCTGATACAGAATTCTGAAGATGAGGTCAGTGACAGAACTGACCGTAACCGTATTCCTGCCATCCTCAGCGAGGTGGATGCGATTGTTTTTACTGGTGAAATAGATGAGACCATTGAAAATAATTTCAATGTGAATCAGTTGGTTGAAGAGAAAGAAAAAATTACATTTCTAAAAAGGAATCCGGACAAAGCTGAGGCTGTTTTCAGACTGGAAGATCACCCTATGCTGCGCGGACAGATCAGCATAGTTGGTTTGGATCATATCGATTACGTTGATCGTTTCTATTCGTTGTTCTCATGCACGTGGGATAAGATTGACTGCGCGCTAATGTCCATTGGAAATTATGGTCAGCAAGAACGAAATAAGTGGCGTTATCAGTTTGCTTCTAAGGGTATGCTGTACGCTTGGAATGAGCTGTTCCACAAGAGCGCTAATTCTGGTTTTGAAAATACAAAGAAGACTTTGGTTCAACTGCTTGCTTCTGCTGAAACCTTCACAGATGATACACTGCAGACTTTGACGGATAAATATATCACTGCCTGTGAGGCCGCGGGTCTCTATCCGTGGAGATACTACTATGTGAAGTATCCGGTATTTCGCCCGGGAGTTTACGGGAAACTCAGTAATAGTCATGCGGATGAGAAGCCGTATCTGTTCTCTGTTATGCAGACGAAAACACAATGGTCTTCCAACACTTATATGCCATATCTGAAAGCTGCGGACGGCGCGCACCTTTCGAAGGATTTCATGGGGCAACGTCTTATATATGGAGATAGGCACATTATCTGCGCAAATAATGCTTATTTACTCCGAAACAATGACGATGAATCAGTAATAGATATTGTTCGGATTTCTCAGTCTGAGGTTGGTATCGACCTTGAGGACAGGATAAAAAAACTGAAAGCATATATTACCACTCTATAAATAATTTTGGCATCCATGTCTGGAGAATCCCGATACATCATCCGGCTGAACGGTAAAATGGTTTTATCTGTCATTCTGATTCTCACAAATCATCCGATCCTCTCACCCCGACAATCATCTATCTCAAAAGTGAAATTTTGAAACGAAACTGACAGTGATCATGCCCTACGCAGAATGACCTGTATAGCATGCATCGCTCATTTCATCAATCATATTTTGGCCTTGCATGAGCGATGCTCTCAAAACTGTATCATTTAGGGTGCGAAAGCCTCTGTTTTTCCCTCTCAGTTCGCCACAAGCGGACGGGCGTGGGTGTTTTCCTATGGAACACATTCGGAAGGCAAAACGGAGGCTTTTTCATGGAAATCGACACTTTTCAAAAACCGGAGAAAACGTTTTTCTCAGAAATATTTTTAGATTCTTTCCTCGGTACCTTTTCAAATGGATTCCAATCCGTTATAATATGTCTACCAACCTAACGAATAACGCGAGGTGCTGCCATGAAAACGAAAGATACGCCGAAGCAATATGTCATCTACTCCCGCAAATCCAAATTCACCGGCAAGGGCGAGAGCATCGAGAACCAGATCGAGCTTTGCCGCCAGTACATCGCCATGCACTTTGGCGAGGAAGCGGCGGAAAACGTGCTGGTCTACGAGGACGAGGGCTTTTCCGGCGGCAATCTGGAGCGCCCGCAGTTCAAGAAGATGATGAAGGACTCGCAGAAGATCGCCTTTGCCGCCATCGTGGTCTACCGCCTCGACCGCATCAGCCGCAACATCGGCGACTTTGCCAAGCTCATCGAGGATTTGGGCGACCGGCACATCGACTTCATCTCCATCCGCGAGCAGTTCGACACGTCCTCGCCCATGGGCCGCGCCATGATGTACATTGCGTCCGTGTTCTCCCAGCTGGAGCGGGAGACCATTGCCGAGCGCATCCGGGACAACATGCACGAGCTGTCCAAGACCGGACGCTGGCTGGGCGGCACAACACCCACGGGCTACGCCTCGGAAAGCCTGTCCAGCGTGACGGTGGACGGCAAGGTGAAGAAGGCCTGCAAGCTCAAACCCATTCCGGAGGAAATCCAGCTGGTCAAGACGATTTTCTCCGTGTTCATGGAAACCGGCTCGCTCAGCAAGACCGACCAGTATCTGTTGGAGCACCGCTGCGTCACAAAGCGCGGCAAGCAGTTCACCCGCTTTGCTATCCGGGGCATTCTCACGAACCCGGTCTACATGATCGCCGACGAGACGGCGTATCAGTATCTGAAAGAGAACAATGTTGACCTATTTGCCGAGCGCGCAGAATTCGACGGCGAGCACGGCGTCATGGCATACAACCGCACGCTCCAGCGCCCCGGCAAGGCAAACCAGATCCGCCCCATGGAGGAATGGATCGTGGCGGTGGGTAAGCACCCCGGCATCATCGCGGGCAGCGATTGGGTGCGGGTACAGGCCATGCTGGATGTCAACAAATCCAAGAGCTACCGCAGGCCCCGCAGCAACGTGGCGCTGCTGTCCGGACTGCTGCGCTGCGGCGAATGCGGCGACTATATGCGCCCGAAGCTGACCAACCGCAAGAATGCGGAGGGCGAGCTGATCTACACCTACATGTGCTCCACCAAGGAGCGCAGCCACGGCACGGTCTGCGCCATGAAGAACTGCAACGGCAACACGCTGGACGCCAAGATCATCGAGGAGATCCGCAAGCTGTCCGCCGACAAGGAGACCCTTACCCGGCTGCTGGCGCAGACCAAGAAGGTTATCAGCGGCAGCAAAGAGGACTACGACGCAGAGCTCGCGCTGCTCCGGGAGAAACACGCCGAGACGGAAGAGCGCATCAAACGGTTGGTGGAGTCCCTGTCCGTTGCCAGCGATACCTCCGCGAAGTACGTCATGGAGCAGATCGACGAACTGCATCGAGAGAGCGAGACCCAGCAGGCAAGGCTTTCCGAGCTGGAAGCCCTCACCGAGCAGAGCCGGATGCTGCATCAGGAGTTCGCCTTCCATCAGGAAATGATCGAATCGTTTGCCAGCGCGGTGGATTCGGCAACGCTGGAGGAAAAACGCCGCCTGCTGCGCACCATCGTCAAAAAGGTGGTCTGGGACGGCAAAAATGCCTATGTTTACCTCTTTGCGGAGGATGGAGAGGCGGATTTGCCCCCTGTTGAGCAACCTATGTATCCGTTAGGAGAGGATAGCGAATGAGATCCTCATGTACTTCCGCTCCCAGCGGAAGCTGCAGGGGGAGGTGTCCCTGTCCGATGCCATCGACACGGATAAGGAGGGGGGCTCGCTGTATCTGCTGGACGTGGTGGGGACCGATGACACCATGCTGTCGGATCTGCAGGATCAGGAGGAGCAGCTGCTGCTGCGGCGTCTGGTGCGGGACTGCCTGACGGAGCGGGAGGCGGACATCATCCGGAGGCGGTACGGACTGGAGGGGCATCCGCCCCAAACCCAGCGGCAGGTGGCGGCGGTATACGGCATCAGCCGCAGCTATGTATCGCGTCGGAACTAATGTAAGCGATGCCCGGAAAGCCTTGAAAACACAGGTTTGTCCGGGCATCGGGCGTGTTAGGGTAGCGCCGCCATTATTGTAAGCGGGGCAGAAAATTAACGTAAGCGGCCATTCATCAAATGTTTGAGATACTTGCCCTACTGACATTAGATATCAACTTGTGACCAAAAGAGAACAATTTATCGTTCAAAGTCGTAATACAAATATTGTAGAGCATTATCAACTGTGATTTCTTCATTCTTTCGATTTTCTAACTTTTCATCCATAATCAATACTGACAACTTATGATTTGTAATTGCATCATATATCGAATCATTATATGGCGAAATTGAAATATGTGTAATTACCTCCGAGAAAAGAGTATCTACATAAGAGTGTAGATTAATCACAAGTCCTTCATTTAACCGATTATTTGAGTTGGCATCATGGATAATATAATTGCGAGCACGATAAATTCGATGTAAATGCCATGTAACGCGTTGAGTATGTGCTTTTATTAAGGATTTAATTTCTTTGCTATTTTGTAGTGAATCAGATAAAGTACAAACACGATACCGCAAGAGCGGATAAGTTTCTGTACTTGCAAATAGACAATCGCGATCTGGTTGTGTAGACTTAAATGCTAAGAACGCAAATGTGTGTTCTAAATCATTTGAACCAAAACCATTATTTGCGATGTGGTTATTGAAAAAATCTATATCCCATCGAATAATATCCGTCATACAGGTTTGAACAAGTTTTTGAATATGGGTACTCTTTAGATATGGAATAGTATAAGAAATGACATTACCTATCTTGCTACGATCTTTTTTATCCTCGTTTCCTTTATCTATTTGTTTCTCATCTGTATCATTATCCTTATCAACTATAGATTCGAGAATAGACCAGAGTGATAGCAGTGAATCACTTGTATTTTCGGATAATATTGCTGAATTGTGAATTCTCGTAATTCCTGAAAAACTTGATAAATTTTCGAGATTTTTAAAGAGAACTTTTATGAGTGATTCTGCATTTTTTGTTGAGGATTCACGAGATAATGTAGAAACACGATTTTTTAGGAGTTTTTTGGGGGAAATAGTTGTGATTTGATTTTGCGCATCAATAACTTGTCCGTAAGTACGCATTTGATTTGGGTCATGTCTAAAGAATGCATAGGAATTAGCAACACATGAAGAAATTGCATCTGCAATTTCAAATGCCGAGTACATATCATAGCTCTTTATGCACTCAAACTTGAGAATGGTCTTTTGACGCTTGGTCTTGACTCCAATTGGAACAGAAGTTGGATCAACAATGGAGACATTTAAATCTGAAACCTCCATCTTTTCGTACAAAGGCAACAGTGAGGATATATCTTTAGAATATCCTATGAATACGTCGTAACTTTTTTCAGAAAAATCAAATCGGGAAAAAAAGTCATCAAGACTTTCGAGCGAGGAAACTTCCTTGTGGAAGAACACTTCATGAAGCATTTGAAACACATAGTTTTCGTTATAGCCGCAGTCTAAAAGTTCTCTCACAAATGCAGAGGCCTTTACATCAATTTCGCATTTTTGTTTATTTTCATTGATTAGATGTTTAAGGCTTTCAACGATATGGTTATAGTAGGTCTTATTACTTAGTTTCCGCCCAATATATTGCACATTTTCAAATTGCGTTTTTATGTCCCACGATTTATGGCTTTTGATAAATCGGGAAGAAAATTCTTCCGTTAATATATTCTTGGCAATATCATCATGGTCAAGTCTATCAGATAATTCTTCTATAATATGCTCTAAATTCTTTTTATTTACGGTACCAGTTCTAACATCACTATACACGCTACAATACTCGGCAGCTAAACCCCGTAATGATAAGGAAGGATAGCGATATGTGTCTGTTGTATGGTGAAAAAGAAGTTCGTCTAATCGCTGTGCAAAAAATAAAAGGCAATTCAAAGAAGAGTCATATTTCCACTTTGTAATGTTGTTTTGTCGCATATTAACCTCCTCCTACTAAAAAGTAGTTCCTACCATTAATTCCAGCCTAATAAACCAATTTATATGCCCAATGTCCATTTCTGCTGTATTTCACGAGTTTTCTCTCGGCTGTCAATCCTGCAAGAACCCGATTTGCCGTTGCGGCCGAAACGCCGCACAGCGCACGGACATCTGCGTTCATAATAAACTCATGCGTTTCCAGGAACTTCTCAATCTGCCTCCAGCGAACCGTCGCCTTATCCATCGCTCCATCGCTCATTTCATCACTCGTATTAATGGCATCCATGAGCGATGCTTTGATAGCTGAGAGCATGAACTCGATAAACACCGTAGACTCTCCTGCATTGTTGGAGGCATTGATGGCCTCGTAATACTCCTGCTGGCGGTCATGGATGATAGACTCCACCGGCAGCCAAGCAAAGGCAGGATTCCACTTGGAAAGCAGCAGCGTATGCCACAGGCGTCCGACGCGGCCATTTCCAGTGGCAAAGGGGTGGATCAACTCAAACTCATAATGGAACACGCAGCTGCGGATCAGCATATGCACATCGCTGTTCTTGACCCAATCCAGCAGTTCCATGACTAAATTGGGAACATACTGCGGCAGCGTGCCAAAATGTAGGACATGCCCTTCCTGGTCAACGACGCCGACGGGCTTGGAGCGGAACCCCCCGGACTCATCCACCAGCCCCCGGGTCATGATGCCGTGAGCGGTCAGCAGGTCATCCACAGAGTAGGGGTCAAGCTCCTCCAATCGCTCATAGATCTCATAGGCATTTTTAACCTCGGCAATATCTTTGGGCGGAGTCAGAACCTGCTTGCCGTTCAGAACTGCGGTGACCTGTTCTAAACTCAAAGTGTTCTGTTCAATGGCCAGAGAGCCGTGGATCGTCCGGATACGGTTTGTCCGCCGTAAAGTTGGGTTCGCAGACAGCTGATTGGTGGAAGTCAGCTTGCCCACCAGTTCGGCGATTTCCGCAATCTCATGGATCATCGTATTTGTAATTTCAAAAGGAGGTTTCTTATTCCTCATAGAAACACCTCATGCAAAAGATTCATTCGACCGTATTATACCACACATCGCTCATTTCATCAATCATTTTTGGTGACATGATTGAGTGATGGAGCGTATTGCTTATATAAAAATGAGCCCTGAGAGGCAACTCTCCGGGCCGTTTCAATTTAGATGGTTATTCTTCAATTCGAACCCATGCACAGATATCCCAAACTGATTTCGAGTCAAGCCGTTCATGCCCACTCGCATAAATCTGTAGAAAATAGATTTGCTGTGGCTCAAACGAGAATTGCAGGCCTCCTTTATGTAAAATGAAAGCAAAAACGGGAGGCGCTGATATGGTCGCAGGGCACATGACAAAGAAAAATGGGTATTGGTACTTGATTCTTATGGTGAGGGATGAGACGGGCCGGTTAAAGCAGAAGTGGATTTCAACCCACCTTCGGGTGGAGGGAAATAAAAAGAAAGCAGAAGCAATGCTCCTTGCCGCTCGACGGGAATATACGGATTTCGCCGAAATACAAAAGCGCAGCAGCGATGTTCTCGTCAGCCACTACCTCACGACCTGGGTCAAGAGTTGTCGTGGAAAAGTTTCATTTGGCACCTACGAAGAATACCAGAACTGCATTAATAACAGAATTGCCCCTTACTTCAAAGAACGGAATATTTTGCTTTTAGATCTGAAACCGGCAGATATTCTGGATTACTACAATTCGCTATATGCCAAAGGCCTTACGGGAAATACAGTCTTGCACTATCATGTGCTTCTCCGCAAGGCCTTGAAGGAGGCAAGCATGCGGGGTTTCATTCAGAATGACCCGAAAGACTTTATTCCACGACCTAAAAAGGAGCAGTCTGCTGCGGATTGCTATTCTCCGGAGGAATGCAGAAAATTACTCAATGCGCTTCATGATGATCCACTTGAACTTCCCATTACGTTGGCTGTTCTGTATGGACTGCGGCGCAGCGAAGTTTTGGGGCTGCGATGGGGTGCTATTGATTATGAGCGAGCCACAATTACCATTTCACATTCCGTAACATCGACCGCAGTTAATGGGAAGCGGCAGCTGATCGCGAAGGACAAATTAAAGCGCAAGTCCAGCTTTCGAACATTGCCGCTTATGCCACAGGTTGCAGCTATGCTCCAGAATGCCGCGATCCAGCGTTATGGGACACAGCCTCCGCCTAATGAGGAATACATCTGTGTGAATGGGACGGGGCAGTTGTTTACACCCGACTATCTATCTGAGCATTTCAAAACAATTCTCGCAAAGAACAACTTGCGCAGGATTCGATTTCATGATTTGCGGCATAGCTGTGCCAATTTGCTGATCTCTGCCCGTGTGCCGCTGATAGAGGTACAGCAGTGGTTGGGGCACAGCAGCCTGTCAACTACGGCGGATTTATATTCGCATCTGGAGTATGCCGCCAAGGAGCAAAATGCTCGCGTCATCTCGCAGATGTTACTTTGACAAAAGAAAGGAGAACACCATGGCGTTTGATATCATGAATCTTTTCGAAGAAACGGAAAACGTAATTACAGAATTGGACGAAGGGAACGAGCTGGCTGCGGTGGATTTTGCCAACCGTATTTCATCTATGTCGCCCTCGTGTTCGGCAACCAAAAGCTATGCAGTCTACCAGGACGATGCCGTCATAAGATACGCCCAATGGTTTATAGCCTGTAACAAGGAACTCGGGATTGACCGTTGCATAGACGGCCTGCACCAATATGCCAGTAGATTCTGGTATGCGGATACACCGATACTCACGGAAGAAGGCGTGGCAACGGCGGTTCAGATGGTGGACTCCCTGTTTTCCTATTCTCAAAAAGTACTGGACAAGCATCCGGTCGACATTTTACTGATTGATGCCCAACACGAGTGCTTAAATGGCGAAACCTTTGCTATGTTTACAGCGGGAGGAATGCAGAGTTGCATCTGTATGTACCGAATGCAAAGTGAGGAGGTAAACCCTATCCATGTACTGCTGCACGAATTGGGTCATTTGCTCCACATCAAGGCGACCGGGACACTGACTGATGTTCCTGACTCTTTCAAGGAACATTTGCTGGGACTGGGCATAGATTGCAGGAAGCTGACCACAGCGCAGCTTCGGGAACTGTTTGCAGATACATTTATGCTGGCTGTTGTTTGCAGACAGCCTGAATTAGGAATGCCGAAACCGGGATTTTCAGAAAGAGTACTTATGGCTTGTTATACATACATTCGCTCACTTTTGACAGCATAAAATAATTCGACAAACTGCGCTCTACAATAGCAATAGAATAATGCGGAAAGGAGTATTGCGTATGGAATTGATTGCTTCACTCTTCTGTCATGTTTCCGAAAGTATACCTGAAGCGGAGATACAGCGGGAACTGCAAAGACAACATGATATACTTGCTCAGAATGCAGCGAGCTCCGGTCGGACAATTGAGCATTGCTTTTTCCATGTGGGCGAGTTCAACTTGGAAGATCCGGATCAGGTCTTGCTTCGTTTTTTGCAACGCGCGCAGGCCGATGATCTTGGGCTTGTTCTTGTAGAAAGCAAGGATTTATTTCCCTTGTCGCAGCAAGCACATATACCATGCATGGAGGTGTGCTTTGTACGGGAGGGTGTGCAAGAAATCCTTGGAAATAAAGATGTCCAAGTGGCTGAAGAAGACCTCCGGCCAAAGAATGTATATATGTACTGGGGCTTTTAGTTGAAATTTGTCGGAAACTATGCCACAATAGGAATACCTTTCCAGAGAGGATGTGTATGTTGTGGACGCAGTTTCCCATTATCTGAATAGTATCCTCGCACCCAGGCTGCGCGGCTATGGTGTTTCGGAACACTTTCTGCTACGTACCATTGGTATCATTCATACACAGATGACTTCTCTTCTGCGCCATTGGGATGATCGGGTTTTCAAAAATACCGTTTTACTGCTTGGCCTGGAAGAAGGCAGCTTTTATGAACCTCGGGCAAAAATCGATATTCGCTGTTTTGTGGTCGTCGCCATTCGAAACAGTCCCATTGAAACGATCCAGAGTGACGCCTATGGAGAGGCCGGACTGAGTAAATCGCTACCCAGCAAAGATGTGAAGGAAATTACATCGGAGGCCATTCGCTATTTCAGTAAGCAGGATTTTGCTGAAATGTGCAGACAGGCAAAGCTTAGCGCAAGACAGGATTTGTATCAGGAACTCGCAAATGAGTACCCTGTCGCATGGGCTGCGCTGAAGCACCTTGCCGCAACGAACAGCAAGACCGTTGATTATCCGAAAGTATCCGTTTCCGAACCTTATTTTCTGGAAGGCATAGATAAAGAGACAGAGATTACTGCAACGTCTGGTGAGATGAAAACAGGAATTTACGATGGCTATTCTCCCGAAATAGAGCCGCCGCTTATGGCTTTTCTAAAAATGCTTTCCGCCGACTCCAATGGCGCGTTGATCGTTGATTCGTTGAAGTCCGTTACGAGAAACATTACCAAGTTACTCAGTATCCTTGAGTTTCTTCTTACGCGAGACCTTATATTTGCATCAACAAACTACTACATGGAGAACGGACATGTCGAACGTCGTATGAAACCTTTGCGTGCAGGCCATAGTACGAATGACATGCTGCGCAACGTCTCTAATACGAGTGGTCTGGGCTATAAGCACAAGGCAGCATTAAGCCAGTATGCCAAGCAAGCTAAATCAACTGAATAAATGTTGTGAACCCGTACCTAACCCGGTACGGGTTCTTTTTTGTTCGGCAGCCGCAAGTTGGCTGCCGTTTCTTCATAGTATCAATACAGGAGGTGTCTCATGAAAAATAAGCAAATAATCGTTCGTTGTACGTATTCCGATACGGACCAGATGCTGGCAGAACTCATCCAAGAGTCCTTTCGGTTCTTTCTTCAAAAAGAGCTTTTTGCCCTGGCTATTCGCCAGCCGATGTAGTATTGTTGTGACGATGAATGGTCGCTTATTTCGGGAGGACAGTTTATGTACTTAGAGATAAGCAACCCCATGGATTACCATGTGGCATTATACATCAGACTATCAAAGGAGGACGAAAACGAAGGGCCGTCAGAAAGCGTCAACAATCAGAAATCCCTCTTGGATGATTTTGTGAAGAAGCATCGGCTGTCGGTCTACGACACTTACATCGATGATGGTTGGTCTGGAACTAACTTTGACCGCCCGGATTTTCAACGGATGATCGGCGACATCGAAGCCAAGAAGGTCAACATGGTCATCACCAAAGACTTGTCCCGTCTGGGCCGTGACTATATCATGACCGGCCACTACATGGAGCGGTACTTCCCGGAAAAGCGGGTGCGGTACATCTCACTACTGGACGGTATCGACACTGGTGTGGAATCCAGTGCCAACGACATCACCCCGTTCCGTGCCATCATGAATGACATGTACGCCAAGGACATTTCCAAGAAGATCAAATCTGTCAAGCGGGATAAGCAGCGTAAGGGGCAATTTATCGGCGGCAAACCGGTCTATGGTTATAAGATGCATCCCACAGAGAAGAACAAAATCGTCATTGACGAGGAAGTAGCGCCCATAGTGCGGCGCATCTTCCACATGGCGTTGGAAGGTATGAGCTGCAGGCAAATCGCCACACAGTTAAACAAAGAGGGTGTACCCACTCCGGCAACCTATGCAGGACTGCCTGTGGCAAACCCAGGTCCCTACACCGGTCTGTGGAGCAGTGAACGCATCTCAGATATGCTTCAAAATGAGACTTACATCGGAAACATGGTTCAAGGACGAACGGTGAAAATCAGCTACAAGTCCAAGAAGTGCCTGAAGCAGGACCGTGAAAACTGGGTCGTGGTGGAAGGAACGCACGAGCCGTTGATTGATCGGGAAACCTTCCAAAAAGTACGCATGTTGGTCAACAGCCGCAAGCACACCAGAAGCCGAACCTATGACTTTCTGCTCAAAGGCATGATCTTCTGCCATGAGTGTGGTTACCCGCTGGCGGTGCTCAATCGCAAAAATGCTGCCGGAGAGGATGTGCTGTACTTTGTCTGCCGGACTTATCAGCGCTTCACCAAAGCCGGTGTCTGTTCGTGCCACAGCATCAAGGAAAAGACTGTGACGGACGCCGTTGTCGCCAAGATACAGGAGGTCTGCGAGGCCTATTTGGATCCGAGTCAGCTGCAGCCAATTGCCATTACTGCTGTGGAAGAGGTGCGCAAAGCAGAGAGCCACGATAGCGAGATTCAATCCCTGCACAGCAAGATCGACGGCCTGACTGCCAATCTGGATAAGATGTACATGGATCGGCTGACTGGCCTCCTTGCTGAGTCGGATTTTGAACGGATTTATCAGCGCATCAAGATGGAGCGCAACTCACTTGAGGAAAAGCTGAAGGACTTGGAAGTGCAAAAAGAAAGCCCGGTCAGCACCGAAGACCGAGCCGGAGAGTTGGTGCAAAGGTTCATCACATCGGCTTATGCCAGTCGGGAACTGCTGGTGAGCCTGATTGAGCGAGTGGAATTAACGGAAGACAAGCAAATCATCGTCAAATTCCGCTTCCGTGAACTGGAAGCAATTTCTTAGGGCAAATCGTTTACAATAGGCGAGTCGCTATGTCTCCCGCATCGAGAAGCGGGCGCTGGAGAAGCTGGAAAAGGAGCTGCGAAAGGGGTAGGAGGATAGCGAAAGGGCTTGTCTTTGGGGCGGGAACATGGTAAGATGATAAAAAACACCTATGCGGCAGCCTGTGGAAATGAGCGGAGACAACATGAGAAAGTTTTTCAGAGGAATATGCGGCGTACTGGCGACGCTTTTGACCCTGTGCATCCTATTGATGGCGGCGGGGCTCATGGGGGTGCGGGCCTTCGGCATCACGCCTTATGTGGTACCGGCGGACATGGAGGGGCTTCCGTGGTCCGCCGGGGCGCTGCTGTACGTGCGGCAGGAGCAGCCGGAGACGCTGCAGCCGGGGGACACCATCGCCTACGTCACGGACAGTGACCTATCGCTGGAGGGGGGCGTCATCGGTTCCGTGGACACAGAGCGGCGCTTCTTCTATGTGGAGGGAGCCCCGGTCTACTGGGACAATGTACTGGGGCAGCCCCTGTGGGGCATCGATGGGCTGGGCTATGTGTCCGGCTATATCAGCCGGCCGCCGGGACTGTATCTGGTGCTGGGGGCTGCTGTGGTGCTGGCGTTGCTGTGCATCTTCCCCCTGCGACGCCGAAAGGGAGAGAAAACGGAAGAATCCCCCACCGGGAGATGTATGGCAACGAATGCGGGAGAGAAAGCTCCCACCGAATCGGTGCAGGCTGCGGCGATGGAGGAGGAAGTCCCCACCTTGACGGAAAAGCCTGCGTCTGCGGAGGTATCTGAGCCTGTGCCGGAGGTACAGCGGCCTGCAGAGACCGGGCGGCGGCAGACCTCTGGCAAGCGGGACGAGGCGGTGGCCCGTCACGGCGGCAAGCGCCTTCAGCGCTGATGGAATCGAGCAAAAAAAGGACCGAAGGGAGACGCTCCGTAAGGAAGTTGTCTCCCTTTGGTTTTGTCGTCAGCCGGAATTTGGATTTGTAGGAAAAACAATCATATGGAAGGATCACGGTAGGAGCAAAAAATAGTAAATAATGATTTTATTTTCTGTATAATAAGAAATATAATTTTACCAAGAATAATTTTTGTAAGGCAAATAATTCTTTGAAAGGATGAAAGGCTATGCCACAACATGAATTTATTACAAAGCAACTAATAGATAAAGGTTGGTCAGAAGATAGAAAATACTGTGTTACCGACGAGCAAGGAAATAAATTTTTGCTTCGTGTTTCTCCGATCGAACAGTATGACAGGAAGAAAAGCGAATATGAACTTATGGGTCAGGTAGCAGCTCTCGGTGTACCAATGTGCCGCCCCTTAGAGTTCGGCACATTTGATGAAGGAGTTTATTCTATTCAAACTTGGATTGATGGCATTGATGCGGAAGAAAATATACATAATTTAACAAACCAAGAACAGTATTCTTATGGTTTTGAAGCGGGAAAAATACTAAAAGAAATTCATAAAATCCCCGCTCCGAAAGAAATAGAAGATTGGGAAATCTATTTTAATCGTAAAGCAGACCACAAAATCAAGATGTATGAAGAATGTCCTGTCAAGTACGAAAATGGGCAAGCCTTCATTGATTACATTAACGCTCACAGATATTTGCTCAGCGGTCGCCCTCGAACCTATCAGCACGGAGATTACCATATCGGCAATATGATGATAGGGAATGATAAGCGACTCTACATCATTGATTTTAATAGAAATGACTTCGGAGATCCGTGGGAAGAATTTAACCGCATTGTGTGGTGCGCTCAAGCTACCCCTTTGTTTGCAACCGGAATGGTAAACGGATACTTCAGCAATGACGTACCAATTCCGTTTTGGGAGTTGCTCGCACTTTATATTAGCAGTAATACTTTATCTTCTGTGCCTTGGGCAATTCCTTTTGGGCAGAGCCAAATTCAAGTAATGATAAATCAAGCAAAAGATGTACTAAGCTGGTATGAGAATATGACGAAATCCATTCCGACTTGGTACAAAGGAGTTATTATAAATAAATAATACGAAGCATTTGCCGTCGTGTCCACAGGGATAGCAAGCATCGGATCATGACACCACAATCCGCGAAAAAAGCTAAATACAAATCATTGGAGTCCCTTCCTTACGGAGGGTGCCCCAAAGGCAGAGCCTTTGGGGCCTTCTTTTTAGAATGGAGCGTTATGAAAGTGTATCGGGCTGGGTCTCGCCGGGGCGGTCAGTCAGCACCAGCTGCACCTGACGCCGCCGCAGGAATACCGTCAGCCAGCAAACCGCCATGGCGATCAAGCCGCAGATGGTCATGCAGAGCCGATAGTCCAGCACCTCGCCCAAAGCACCGATGGCCAGCGACAGCACCGCTCCCGCCGCCGTGCAGAGCATGGACTCATAGGCATTGAGCCGAGCCCGCAGCCGGTCGGGGATGTAGCGCTGCACCGCCGCCTGCCGGATGGTGGCACTCTGGATGCCCAGAAAGCCGCAGACGGCTCGGTTCACCAGCATCAGGGGATATGGCAGCCACAGAAGGCAGGCGTCCATCAGTTCGTAGGTCTGATACACCCCGAACAGGAAGCCGAATCGCTTTCGCTCCGGCAGGGAGTAGCGGTAGCGGACGGCGCCGCCGATGGTGCGCCCGGCGAACTCCGCCACGGAGAAGAAGGAGTACATGGCGGTGGTGAAGCCCGGCGCTGTGCGAAAGAAGGCGATGAGCAGGGGAGAATAGCCCATGGCCATGCCGTTGGTGACGGCCATGTACTCATAGAGGCCGTGGAGGCCGTGCTCCTGCCGAAGATAGGCGGCGGCCTCCCGGATGTCCCGCCACCAGGTTTTCAGGGACAGCAGCGGCTCTTGATCCCGGCGGCTCTCCTGCACATGGATGCGGTTTTCGATGAGGGCGGCCAGCACCGACAGTGCGCCTTGGATCAGCAGCAGCCGTCCCACGCCTAAGGTGTCGTACAGCAGCGCCGCCAGCGGCATCATGAGGACCTTCAGAATGGGATAGAGCATGGCGGAGACGGTGTAGGCCCGCTCCTCCTGTCCCTCCGGCAGCAGCAGGGGGTAGAAGCTGTTGTAGGCCAGCTCATCGAAGGCTGCAAGGCACGATACCAGCAGGGAAAAGGCCAGATAGGCGGTGTAGGAGAAGGCACTGTGCAGCAGGAACAGTCCCGCCCCGGCGTAGCACAAGCCGTTGAGCAGGTCGCCCCACACCAGAAAGGGCTTGCGGGGCAGGCGGTCCATCATGGGGGCGACGACCAGCGGCAGCAGCACCATGGGGATCAGCTGAATGGCCACCACCAGCGCTGAGGCCAGAGTGCTGCCTGTCTCGTCAAAGACCAGAAAGGACAGGGCGAATTGACTGATGATGCCGCCGGCAGCGCCCAGCGTCGTGGCGGCGGTGATGCGGGTAAAATTCCGTGTCCAGAGAGTTTGTTTCATGGCGTTCACCTCACTGCTATGATTATCCCACAGCTGCTTACAAAAGAAAAGAGGGTCATCGTGGGAAAGTGATTCCCGTGATGACCCTCTTAATGGGGCAAAAATGCTATTTTACAGGAAACTCCTCCAACAGGCGGCAGGCTTGACGGTACTGACGGTTGGCCTTGTACCACGCCAGCACCCACGGCAGGTGGAAGCGGGTGAAGCCCATAGGATATGTGTCTCGCAGACGCTGGAAGCAGTCCAGAAGTTGGGCACCGTAGGTATCGTCGTGGAGGTAGTCCGGGTGCTCCAGCCGATAGCGCACCAGCGCCAGCATCCGCTGCTCCATTTCGCCGGAGGCCATAGGCTCCGCCTGCCGGACGGCGGCCAGCGCCTGCTCCCGATGGCCCAACTGCTCGTGGCAGATGGCCAGCTTGTGCAGGTCCAGAAAGCCGGGGCGGGGGAGGGAGGCAAAGTAGGGCAGGGCCTTTTCCGGTTGACCCAGCTCCAGTTGAGTGGAGGCAACATTGTAGCGGAGGGCAGACAAGCTGCCGGTATCCCTCAAGGCTTCTGCCAGACGCTCCGCTACAGAGTAGTGGGTCAGCATCTCCTCCATGCGGCCCAGATCCGAGTAGCAGTTGCCCATCCACAGGCGGCAGGACAGCATCAGGTAGGGGTAGCCGGCGTCCGATGCCGAGCGGTAGGCATCCCGCAGCACCTCGATGGCGGCGGTGTATTCGCCCTCGGCGTAGAGGACCTCTCCGTAGTGGGCAGCCAGCAGCGGCAGCGGCTCCAGCCGCACCGCCTCCTCCCACCGGCCCTGAAGGCCCCGATGCAGGGCCAGCTGCCGGGTGGAGAGAAAGGGCTCCCACTCCACCGGCAGAGGGCGCATCTCGTCGGCGTAAAAGGCATCCAGCAGCAGGGCGTCCGCTGCCAGCGGACTGAATGCAAGAATCTCCCGCCGGGGCTGCACCAGCTGTTCATAGAGGGAATCGAAATTCGGGCTGCCGGAGAGCAGGGCCTTCCAGCAGGGCGCTAAGCCCTCCGGCTCCGGAGTCCAGACAAGACCCAGCCGGTGCAGCAGCAGCTCCGTCACCTCCGGGGAGGGGGCGGCCTTGCCCTGCTCGATCTTGGACAGATAGGAGGGGGCGCAGATGCCACGGCACAGACCTTCCTGACTCCAGTCCCGCTGAAGGCGGGCCTGCCGGATCAGCAGTCCGGCGATGTCGCCGCCCCTCATCCGATGAGGTCCCGCACAATGGCGCCGGCCAGCAGGATACCGGCGGTGGAGGGGACCCATGGCACACTGGCCGGGACGCTGCGGCGGCCGGGGGAGGGGGCCTCCAGCTGGGCAGTGGCGGCAGGCTGCTCCGGGCTGAACACCACCTTCAGGTGGCGGATGCCACGGCTGCGCAGTTCCTTCCGCATGACACGGGCCAGCGGGCAGCCGCTGGTCTGAGAGATATCCGTTACCCGCAGCAGGGTGGGGTCCAGCTTGTTGCCGGTCCCCAGCGCCGACAGGATGGGGATCCTTCGGTCCATGGCCTGCTGGATCAGGTCCAGCTTGCAGGTTACCAGATCGATGCAGTCGGCAATGTAGTCATATCGGGCGGAGAAGAAATCCTCCCGATGGGCGGCGTCGTAGGTGGCGCAGATGGGGTGGATGACGGCGCTGGGGGAGATGTCCCGGCAACGGCGGGCGGTGACCTCCGCCTTGGACTGGCCCACGGTGGAGTGGAGGGCGCAGAGCTGGCGGTTGATGTTGGTGACACTGACGGTGTCCTGATCCACCAGCGTCAGCTCGCCTACGCCGGAGCGGGCCAGGATCTCGGCGGCATAGCTGCCCACGCCGCCCAGACCGAACACGGCCACATGGGCGCTTTGCAGGCGCTCCAGCGCCGGCTGGCCCAGCACCATCTCGGTGCGCAAAAACTGTTCGTGCATAAATAGGCTCCTTTGCTTCCAGACGGTATCAAAAAAGACCGGCATCGGCCGGTCTTTGCCGAAATTCCACCAGACGAGGTACTTCATGCGGGAGGCCTGGGTGGCGGTGATGTCCTCCCCGAGAGGGTTGTCCCACTGGGGGTAGGCGGCGTTCTTCGTGGCGTGGGGTCCCGGCACCTGCCAATAGGGGGCGTCGGTACCCACGAAGTATATGACATGGTAGCCGGTGTAGCTGCCCTCGTTGTAGACGATGCCGGTGTCGCCGGGCTGACGGGACTCGTCGAAGCACCAGTCATTGAACTCGGTGACCATCTGGCCCTTATACACCTCGGTATACAGGCCGCCGTTGGTGTTGGAGCCGGTATCGGCGGAGAGCTCGTTGGCCAGCTCGGCAAAGCTGTCCTCGGTGCGGGCGCCCTCCTCCCACTTCTTCAGAGCGGCCTCGGCGGCCTCCTTCTGCTCGGCCTTGCGGGCGTCCAGCTTCTCCTGATAGTCGTCAGCCTTGCTGTCCAGATCGGAGGTATCCACCTTGAACAGAATGTGGCGCACGTCCACGGTGTTGTAGTCGTTGCGGCCACGGCTGTGGAACAGGACCACATAGTAGTTGTCGCCGCTCTCGATGAGGGTCAGATCACCCTCCTGACGCTCCTCGTTGAACACCCACTCGGTGACGGCGTCGCCGCTGTAGGTACCGGTGGGACGGTCGGTGTAGGTGCCGTTATCGTAGTTGTCGGCGGCCTTCTCCATCAAAAGACCGTTGCGGACGGCCTCCAGAGCGGCGTTGGCATTGGCGGAGGCAGCCTCCTTGGCGGCGGCGTTCTCCTCGTCGGTGGGCTGCACGGTGTTGCCGTCGGCATCCTTGGTGGAGTCGGCAGTACCCTTGAAGTAGATGTACTCGTAGTCGGCCACGTCGAAGTTGTTCTTGTGCTCGTTATAGTAGGTCTCCACTTCCTCGTCGGTGTAGGTGAGGCTGTCGATGTAGTCCTGCTGATAGTGGGAGGCCAGAACGGTGTCCTTCAGAATGCTCTTGAAGGTGGACATCGTCATGTTGTTGCCGTACATCAGCTTCAGGTAGGCGCTGGTGGAGTAGCCGGCATTCTTGGCGTAGGTGGAGAAGGTCTCCAGGGTGCTGTCGATTTCCTTCTGCATATCGTCGTCGAAGGTCAGGCCCTTCTCGGCGGCGCCCTTCTTCAGCATGGTCAGCTGAATGAGAGTCTTCTTGGCGGCGTCACGGAAGTAGGCGTCCCAAGTCATGTCCTCGCTGACACCCAACATCATCTTGGCGGTGTCGTTCAGGCTCTGCTGAGACAGGGAGGTATTCTTGTCAATGCCGTAGAGACTGGAATAGTTGGAGTTGACGATACTGTTATAGGCATTGTGATAGTAGTAGCTGACCTCGGCGGCGGAATAGGACTCGCCCTCCACCGTGACGGCGGTGGTGCCACGCTGGATGATGTTGGAGTTCCACACCACCAGGCCAATGGCGACCACCACAAAGGCGATGGCGATGATGGCATAGAGCCGGTTGGAGCGGCGCTCCTTGGCCTGCTCCTGAGCTTGACGGGCAGTCTTGGGATCCACAACGCCGCTGGCGGCGACCTCCTGCCGGTTCTTCTTTTCTCTTGATGCGCTCATAGTTGTTTCATCCTCTCAAAATAGGGGTCATTACGACCCGACTTCGTAAAGTTAATCATGATTATACAGGAAATCTGTCTGCTGTGCAAGGGGGAAACGGAAATTATCCGGCCATAGGCCGAAAAAGCGGTCAGCTCCGGAGGCATTCCGGAGCTGACCGGGCTTTTACCAGTTGTCCCGCCGGGCGTGGGGGCCAAGTTATAACCTGCACCGTTTCAGCAGGTGGGTTGTCTCCAGCGTGCTTCACCGCTTCCAACTTCCAGCCGCAGACGGCAGCCGGGAGGCCTGCGATCCACATACTGATCCGACATCCCCTATAACAAAATGTGAGGATAAAAAAGACCCGTCACATCCCTGCGGGACCTCGCCTTTCGGCGATGGTCTTATTATAACAGACCTGCGGGAAAAATAAAAGGGGTTTTCGCAGAAACGGTCAGGAATTTTCTTCCTCGTCGGCCAGCAGCTGTTCCATGAACAGCTCGTAGATCTTCTCCAGCTCCGCTTCGTCATCCAGCGTGCTGAGCAGCTCCTCGCCGTTTTCCGTGACGGATTTCAGGATCACCAGACCGTAGTCCTCGGATTCCTCGTCCGCCTCGTCCTCCACGGCGGGGAAGAAGGCCATATAGGTCTGCCCCTCGTACTCCAGTGCGTCCACATACTCCAGCTCGATATCGTTGCCGTCCTCGTCGGTGAGGGTGATAAAGCTGGGGCCAAACTCATCGCTCATGAGAAAATACCTCCTGCATAGGTTGATGTCCCCCTACTATAACGGATTTCCACAGAAATTGCAAGAGGGCGGCGCTGCCGATTTCCGTGCAAAAATTGGAAAAGCAGCACAAAATGGAACCTATGTGCCGGGTCAAAGGATACGGTGATTGCGTTTTTTGCGCAAAAAGGTATTTTTATCGGTTGACAGGTGTGGTAAAATAACTCTTATATTGGTTTAATATGTGCTTTTTGCCGCAGCCGGGACCTTCCGGAGCAGGGCGGCAGGGAGAAGCCGTATAAAAAGCCTGAGGCCGCCCGGCGGCGGCCGGAACAACGAAACAGAAAGTGAGGTGCGCTGTCCATGAAAGAACACTCCAACGACCGTGATAAGGCAGAGCAGAGCGCCCATCAGAGGAAAAACCGAGGGAAGGGACGGGCCAAGAGGGTCTGGGGCGTCATCGGCACCATCGTGCTGGTGGGCGTGCTGACCATGGCCATTTTTGTGGGGATCTTCATGACCTACATCAATAAGTCCCTGAAGGGCCACGTAGAGGTGGATATGTCCGAATATGACCGGAAGGTATCCACGGAGCTGTACCGTCTGGGGACGGACGGCGAGACATGGGAGATGTATCAGACGCTGTTCAGCGATGAAAACCGCATCTGGGTGGATATCGGGGACATCCCCAAGTATTTGCAGGAGGCCACCATCGCCATCGAGGACAAGCGTTTCGAGACCCACCACGGGGTGGACTGGAGGGGGACCCTGCGGGCCATCACCAGTACCCTGACCGGCAGCGGCACACAGGGCGGCTCCACCATCACCCAGCAGCTGCTGAAAAACGTCACCGGCGACAATCAGGTGACGGTGAAGCGGAAGATCACGGAGATCTACCGGGCGCTGGCGCTGGAGAAGGATTACTCCAAGTCCCAGATCCTGGAGATGTATCTCAACACCATCTATCTGGGGGAGCAGTGCTACGGTGTGCAGACGGCTGCCCGGATGTACTTCCACAAGGATGTGAAGGACCTGACGCTGGCGGAGTGTGCCTGTCTCATCGGCATCACCAACAATCCCTCCATGTATGATCCTCTGCTCAGCGACTGGACCCGTGAGAACAACCGGGAGCGGCAGCTGACCATCCTGGGCGAGATGCTCAGTCAGGAGAAGATCGATCAGGCCACCTATGATGCCGCTGCGGCGGAGGAGGTCCAGTTCAGCGACGGGTATACGAATCTCGGCAATTTCACCGAGCCTACGGAGGATCAGGAGACCCCGGAGAAGCCCACCGTGCAGTCCACCGCCAACAACTCCTATTATACGGATCAGGTCATCTCCGATGTGGCGGCGGCGCTGGTGGAGAAGCTGGGGCTGGAGGACGATGCACCCGACGAGAACGGCAACGTCCGCACGGCACAGGAGAAGGCCGTCAGCAAGATCTACAGCAGCGGCTATAAGATCTATACGCTGCAGGACAGCAAGCTCCAGTCCATTGCGGAGAGCGTTTTTGAAAACAGCGATCTGGTGGAGTATACGGACGACTACGGAAAGCCCTTGCAGGCGGCTATCACGCTGGTGGACAATTCCACCGGCAACGTGGTGGCTATGGTGGGCGGTCTGGGCGCCAAGACGGTGGACCGTGGCTGGAACTGGGCCACGGAGCCCCGGCAGTGCGGTTCTGCTACCAAGCCCATCTCCGACTATGCCCCGGCGCTGGACGACGGTACCATCACCGCTGCCTCCGCCATCGACGACTATCCCGTCCGGGATCTGGACGGCTACGGCGCATGGCCCAAGAACTCCCACTCCGGCTTCTACGGCTTGACCACCGTGTGGACGGCGCTGGTGGAGTCTCTGAATACCTGCGCCGTGCGGGTCAATGAGAGCTACGGCTCGGCGGCCTCCTATAATTATATGGTGGAGAAGCTGGGATTCACCACCCTGACCCAGCGGGACAGCCAGCAGTCCGGTAACATGGGTCTGGGCGGTTACGACGTGGGTGTCACCACGGAGGAGATGGCTGCGGCCTATGCCGCCATCGCCAACGACGGCGTATACACCAAGCCCCGGACATGGCTGCGGGTGGAGGACTCCGAGGGGAATGTCGTCATGGAGAACGAGACCTCCGCCCACAGCGCCATGAAGGAGACTACCGCCTATCTGCTGCGGGATATACTGGAGAGCGTTATCACCAGCGGTACCGGTACGGAGGCATATTTCTCCGGCATGACCATCGCCGGTAAGACCGGTACCACGGATGACAACCGGGACCGTTATTTCGTGGGCTTCAGCCCCTACTACTGCGCTGCGGTATGGACGGGCTATGAGTCCAACGATGAGCTGTCCTACGGTATGGGCAACGGCTCAGCGCAGCTGTGGAAGCAGGTGATGCGGGAGATCCATGCTGATTTGGAGGACAAGGCCTTCGACAGCTGCACCGGCCTGACGCAGGTGACGGTGTGCTCCGACAGCGGCCTGCTGGCCACGGATGCCTGCACCAAGGATCTGCGGGGCAGCCGGGTCCGCACCGTGACGGTGGCGGCGGATACGGCTCCCACGGCGACCTGCAACGTCCACAAGCTGGTGGACTACTGCACCGAAGGGAAGCACATTGCCACCCAGTACTGCCCCAAGGACAAGGTGAAGCAGGTGGCGGTGCTGGACTGGAACCGGGCGCTGTTCAACGATATCAAGGCCAGGGACCATGAGTACCTGTTGAAGGTGCTGGACGGCTCCGCTACGCCCAACGATCCCAAGGATGATATCTGCCCGGCGCACCAGAAGGCCATCACACCGGTGACACCTACCGACCCCACCAAACCGACAACCCCCACGGAACCGACAGATCCCACCACGCCGGATACCGGCGGTGCTGAGGACTCCGGCGGCGTTGGAGGCGGCGGCAGCTGGTGGAAACGACCGTAAATCGAGAAACGAAAATGCAGCCTGTGAGCAGTGCTCACAGGCTGCATTCTTGCGAGGTGGTGAAAAAGAAGGGGTATGGCTCTGCCGTACCCCTTCTTTTCTTGCATAATAGAGAGATCAGAAGCTGCGGATGATATCCACGATCTCGGTGCCGATGCGCTTCTGAGCCTCCACGGTGGCAGCGCCGATGTGGGGCGTGCAGGACACCATGGGATGGCTGTACAGAGCGGCGTTGGCAGTGGGCTCGTCGGCGTAGACGTCCAGACCGGCGGCCCGGACCTTGCCGGACTCCAGAGCAGCCAGCAGGGCATCCTCGTCCACGTTGGCGCCACGGGAGGTGTTGATGATGACCACGCCGTCCTTCATCTTGGCGATGGTATCGGCGTTGATGAGGGGAGCGCCGGGTGCGGCGGGAGCGTGGAGGGAGATGAAGTCAGACTGGGCCAGCAGTTCCTCCAGCGTCACATAGGGGATGCCGAATTTGGCCTCCACCTCCGGACGGCGGGTGGTGCTGTAAGCGACGACGTTCATGCCGATGGCCTTTGCCATGACGCCCAGATGCTGGCCGATGCGGCCGAAGCCGATGATGCCCAGGGTCTTGCCCTGCAGCTCGATGCCCTTGCCGTAGGCCTTCTTCTCCCACTTGCCCTCACGCATGGTGTGACCGGCGATGGAGATATAGCGGGTGCAGGCGAACATATGGCCCATGGCCAGCTCCGCCACGGACTGGGAGGAGGCACCGGGGGTGTTGCGGACGGCAATGCCGTTCTCCTCGGCGTACTTGACGTCGATGTTGTCCACACCCACGCCGCCACGGATGATGAGCTTCAGCTTGCCGCCCTTGGCCTCGTCGATGTGGTTGGCACGGACCTTGGTCTTGGAGCGGACCACCACGGCGTCAAAGTCCCGCAGGGCGGCGCCCAGCTGATCCGGCTCATAGAACTGCTCCACCACCTCGTGGCCCAGCTCGCGCAGCTGCGCCATGGCGGCCTTGTCCATACCGTCTGTAATAAGAATACGCATAGTAATATTCTCCTTCGATGATACGTTTTGTTGTCGGAATGTGGCGATTGGTCCGGTTTTCCGGACCTGCGTCCCGAGAGACAGACGTTACGCCTGATGCTCAGCCTCGAACTTGGTGAGGAACTCCACCAGAGCCTCCACGCCCTCCTTGGGCATGGCGTTATAGATGGAGGCCCGGAGACCGCCCACAGACTTGTGGCCCTTCAGGTTGTCGAAGCCGGCCTCCTTGGAGGCGGCCACCACGGCGGCATCCAGATCCTTGTCGCCGGTGACGAAGGGGACGTTCATGAGGCTGCGGTCCTGAGGCACCACGGCACCCTTGAAGAGCTTGGAGGAATCCAGGAAGTCATACAGCACCTTGGCCTTTTCAATGTTGCGCTTCTCCATCTCCTCCAGACCGCCCATGTTCAGCAGGTACTTGAATACCTTGCCGCAGCAGTAGATGGCCCAGCAGTTGGGGGTGTTGTACATGGAGCCATTGTCGGCGTGAGTCTTGTACATCATATAGATGGGGGTCTTGGGGTCCAGATCGTCACGGATCAGATCCTCACGGATGATGACCACGGCCATGCCGGCGGGGCCCACGTTCTTCTGCACACCGGCCCAGATCAGGCCGTAGTCAGAGACGTTGCAGGGGCGGGAGAGGAACATGGAGGACTGGTCGGACACCAGCACATGGCCCTTGGTGTTGGGCAGCTTGTTCCAGGTGGTGCCGTTGATGGTCTCGTTTTCGCAGATGTAGACATAGTCGCAGTCGTCGGGGATGTCCAGATCGCTGCAATCGGGGATGTAGGAGAAGTTCTTATCCTTGGAGGAGGCGATGACGTCCACCTCACCGAACTTCTTGGCCTCGGCAATGGCCTTCTTGGACCATGCGCCGGTCTCCACATAGCAGGCCTTACCGTTCTTCATGAGGTTCATGGCCACCATGGCGAACTGCACGGTGCCGCCGCCCTGAATGAACAGGACCTTGTAGTTGTCGGGGATGTGCATCAGCTTGCGCAGGTCGGCCTCGGCCTCGTCAGCGATCTGCTGGAACACCTTGGAGCGGTGGCTCATCTCCATGACGCACATACCGCTGCCACGGTAGTTCATCATCTCGTCCCGGATCTCCTCCAACACGGGCTCCGGCATCATAGCGGGACCGGCGGAGAAATTGAATGTACGACCGTATTTCATCTTGTGGTTCCTCCTTTTTCCATTCAAGCGTTGTTTTCCTTGTTTTTGCCAGTTACCCACATTATAATGCATCCCGTCGTGAGAATCAACAGGGAAAAATAAAAAATGTGAGATGGGCTGAAAGATTTTCAGCTTGACAAAAATTTCGCAGGGCGGCAGCGGCGGCGATTGACAGGCGCCGCAGGAAATGATATAACAGACAGGATATAAAGATGCTGTAAAAAAAGCGGAGGGACGGGACATGGAACGGCTGAAGGAGCGGGTGGCCCACATCGGACAATATGCGGTGACGCTGCTGAAATGGATGGTACTGGGCGGCGTCATCGGACTGGTGGGCGGGATCATCGGGTCCCTGTTCCACATCGGCGTGGACACCGCCACGCAGGCGCGTCTGGCCCATCCGTGGGTGCTGTACCTGATGCCGGCGGGGGGCCTTGCCATCGTGGGGCTGTATCGGCTCACCAAAACGGAGGGAAAGGGCACCAACGACATCATCGCCTCCGTCCACTTTGGGGAGCAGGTGCCGGGGCTGCTGGTGCCGGTGATCTTCGTGTCCACGGTCATCACCCACCTGTGCGGCGGCAGCGCCGGACGTGAGGGCGCTGCCCTGCAGATCGGCGGCGGCATCGGCTATCAGGCGGGGCGGCTTCTGCGTCTGGGGGAGAAGGATCTGCCGCTGGCCACCCTGTGCGGAATGAGCGGCGTGTTCGCCGCCCTGTTCGGCACACCCCTGACGGCCACGGTGTTTGCACTGGAGGTCATCAGCGTGGGCGTTCTGTACTATGCCGGACTGGTGCCGTGCCTGACGGCGGCCTTGACGGGCTATCTGGTGTCGGTGCTCATGGGGGTGCCGCCCACCCGGTTCACGGTGACGGTTCCGGGGCTGGAGGTGCGGACCATGCTGCTGGTGATGGTGCTGGCGCTGCTGTGCGCCGTGGTCAGCATCCTGTTCTGCCGGGGGCTCCACGGGGTGGAGCATCTGCTGAAGCGGACGCTGAAAAACCCCTACCTGCGGGTGGCGGTGGGAGCGGCGGTGCTCATCGGTTTGACGCTGCTTACCAATGGAGACTACAACGGCGCAGGCATGGAGGTCATCGGTCGGGCCATCGCCGGACAGGCGGATCCGTGGGCATGGGTGTGGAAGCTGCTCTTCACCGCCATCACCATCGGGTGCGGCTTTAAGGGCGGCGAGGTGGTACCCTCCTTCTTCGTGGGAGCCGCCTTCGGCTGCGTGGCGGCGGGCTGGCTGGGTCTCCCGGCGGGCTTCGGGGCCGCTATGGGGCTGGTGTCGGTGTTCTGCGGGGCGGTGAACTGCCCGCTGGCCTCCATCATCCTCAGCGTGGAGCTGTTCGGCTCCGGCGATCTGCTGTATTTCGCCATGGCCTGCTCCATCAGCTATCTGATCTCCGGCTACTGTGGGCTGTACAGCAGCCAGACCATCCTCTACTCCAAGCTGCGGGCGGAGTTCATCAACGTCCGGACCCACGAATGAGGGCACATAAGAATACGCCTGCCGGGGCATACTGAGAGAAAATCAGTACTTCGGGAGGCGTGTTTTTTATGGAGGATATCCTGCAGCAGGGGGGACAGATCACCCTGACGGCGCTGGGGTCGCTGGCGGCCCTGTTTCTGCTGACCAAGCTCTCCGGCAACAAGCAGGTGTCCCAGATGAACCTGTTTGACTATGTGATGGGCATTACCATCGGCTCCATCGCCGCCGAAATGGCTTCGGAGCTGGAATCGCCCCTGCGACCTCTTTGGGCCATGGTGGTGTATGGGCTGACGGCGTGGGGCATCGCCCTGCTGACCAACAGATCCATCCGGGTGCGGCGGTTCATCACCGGCAAGCCCCCGATCCTCCTGGACAGCGGGGGCCTCTACCCGGAAAAACCGCGGCGGGCCCGGGTGGGTCTCAAAGAAATTTTCCTGTACTGCCGGGGATCGGGGGGGTTTTACCTCCACCCAAATCCAGACCCCCCTTTTGAGCCATAAGGTCCGGTGGCCGTCCTGGCGGCGGGCCTTCCGCCGCCGGGGAGAACAGCG
>OBLF01000839.1_pt1 | contig 30056 bp, 26 predicted proteins | sample 1519231 | NCBI WGS metagenome assembly OBLF01 (sample SAMEA2602895, study PRJEB22501) | metagenome | reverse complement strand
GAAGGTAATATGTTACACTTCTTCCACTTTACGAAAACATAAGAATAAGAAAGCTGAGAAAAGGAAAGCTTGCAAAATGAAGCTCCTCTCTGGAGAGAAAGGGGGAATGACGACAATGGCTTGTCGTCATGGAATGCAAGTGCATAACTTTATGAAATCTCTGATTTCTGAACAATTGGCCACCCGGTTGGCTATGAGGAGACCAACGTGCATCGGGGGATAGTAGAAGGCTGTATGTTAGAGCATAGGAAAGCATGCAAAACGTTTCCCGTTCTGGAGAGAAAGGGGGACCATTCGCTTTAGCGAATGGTGGAAAGTAGAATCCACTATGTGAATCAGAAGGAATGAAGGTAATATGTTACACTTCTTCCACTTTACGAAAACATAAGAATAAGAAAGCTAAGAAAAGGAAAGCTTGCAAAACGAAGCTCCTCTCTGGAGAGAGAGGGGGAATGACGACAATAGCTTGTCGTCATTGGCTGTAAGTCCATAGAATTATGAAATCTTTGATTTCCATACTATTGACAGCCCGGTCTTTGCTGGCGGATGGTGGAAAGTAGAATCCTCTATGTTGGAATGAAGGAAAGCGTGCTGATAGCTCCACCTGCCTTATCCATAAAAGAGGCTATTCGCAGAATCCACCCTCTGCAATTCCTGTGGGATTGCACCGATCGGCCATGATGAAGTTAAGGCACCGACATACATTCGTTCAGGATGTACCGACCGTGAGCCGCAGGCTCATCTATATCTCCTCTTCTCATCTGGACAATTATCGGCAAAAATTTATACTGATAATAAAAAAACTGAGGTTGTATAAATTTGCAACAAAAGTATGAATTTCCGGGGATAAAGGTGATATCGTGGATATTGAAATAACTGAATTGCTGCAGAAAATAGTGGATGAAGTTCCCCTGGGAATATATGTGTTAGATACAGAGAGAAAAATCGTATTCTGGAGCACAGGTGCTGAGCGTATCATCGGATACAGTCAGGAAGAAATGGTGGGCCGCCATTGCTTTGAAGGTATGCTGGATCATATTGACAGAGAGGGGGTTCATCTGTGTCACGACTTTTGTCCTATGATGGCTACCATTTTCGATGGGCAGTCCAGGGAACAGCCGGTATTCCTGAAAGACCGTATCGGTCAACGCATTCCGGTGATGGTTCATACAGAACCTTTATTCAAAGGACAGGAAACGCTGGGGGCTTATGAAGCGGCGAAGACGCAGTACGATAAGACCTGTGAAGCCATCCAGTACCGCAAAGCACGGAGCCTGCAGATGGACAGCTTCATCAAGGAGCTTCGGGAGCAGGAACTCATCAAGGAGTTCGATGCCCGGCTGTGGGGCAGCCTGGTGGACTTCATCACGGTGTACAGCAAAGACGATATCCGGGTGACCTTCAATGACGGGACGGAAATCAGAGCATAAAAAGTCAGGGCAGTTTGTCAACTGAATGGCAGCTGCCCTGACTTTTTTATATTGCTTTTAACTGGGCGCGCAGTCTGGCTTCCGCTTTGTGATAAATGGTATCCAGAATATCCGCGTCATCAATGAGTTCAGCCATTACGATATCGACACATTCTGCATTGGTGAAGATGCACCGATACAAACTGATGGATTCGAACTGCTGTAACAATCGTTCACGTAAAGCGTCATCGGATAATTCCAATCGCCCTTGGAGATTGGCCATCCATTGCTTTATAGCTGGCGGTAGCTTTGCATTTGATTGGCTGTAAGGAAAATCATATTTGAGCATGAGCTGTAAGCGGAATTTTTCTTCGATGTCACTGAACTCGCTGTTGTCCATACCGCTCAGATCATAGGCGATTACTTCACATAACAAGTTGAATGCCTGTTCGTACTTCGTTTCTTCGAAGAGAAATTCATACATATCGAGTCTGGTATTGCGATAAAGGCCCATGTCACCTTCGTGCAGGTGTTTAAGTGATTCCTCGTTGAAGAACTGCCAGATAAGGTCGCGGAAGCCGAGGATTATGCAGAGAGCAGCGGGCAGACCGATGAAGAAGGAAACCAACTGGTACAAAATAGTGAAAGTAATGGTAGATTTCACACAGATTGGCTGAATATGTTGTATCCGAGGTTGAGAATTGCTAAAGACTTGTTTACAGATGATGGCGTAATATTTATCTCTATTGATGATACGGTTGCTGTCATTCTTAAAGGCATATCTCCTGCAAAATTTGCCCTTTATAGGCATAATCCGGAAGAGTTCATTTCTAAGGTTATCCGATTGATTAATGAAGAAAAGGCAATCATGATTGTCGATGATATTACCTACAATGAGACGGATGGTACCCATGATTCATCTATCTTTACCGCAGAAAAGAATAAGGACTTCTCCAGAGCTTGTCTGTCCAAGAAGAATGTGCAGGATTATGTTTTTGCCGATGGCACAGCAGAAAAATCCATAGAACAGGCGAAGATTAAATGTGCGAAGAAACTGTTTAATGATATTTCTGGTAAAGATGTGGTGTATAAACAGGTAGATTCGTATCAGACTTTATTGAATATTATGGGGAATGTATAGTTTTTGTGGAATTGGAACTGATGCAGACAGATACTTCAAATAGTACAGATTCAACACAAAAGGAAGCTCATCTTTTACGAGTGAGCTTCCTTTTGTGTTGCTTTCACAGTTTTAATTTCTTCGGATTCTCTCTGGCGGTGCACTGTTTCGAGCTGCAGGCTCAGAAATGCGTCAGTGTCAATCTTTTGGTATCAGTCCCCGGAGCAGTACAGAGGATGGCCGTTCCTTTTACCTTGTCCAGGCTGTCACATGGTTCGGGTACGTATTCTCCGTCATGGGAGACGTACTGAATGAGTTCAGCAGGGGCGCCGCCACCGCTCTGGCGTACTATGATGCTTCTGGCACCGTTAGGGAGTCCGTTGGTGGCATCTTTTGTGATGATGATTGGTGTACGAATCAGAGTGAAAGACTGATAAATCTGGAATTTTCCTTTATAGAGGCGTCCCCATACGGCGGAGTCTCCGCCGGTTCCACTGGTGTATGGTCCGGTGATGACAGCGAAAATTTCATCGGTACCATCACCGTTCAGGTCCACTTTATTATAGACGTAGCTGGTGTGGGTCCGTTCTTCTTTTCGAATATCATAATAGTCAGCAATGGCCTTCTCCAGTTCAGGGCAGGGCTTGATTTCCGCATATTGTTTCTGGATAGAGGCAGGAATCCACGATTCTGAATCGTAGAAATGGTTATTTGCTTTTCTTGTCAGTTCCAGTGCGGTTAGTCCGTATTCCTGATAGAGGCGGATATTATTTTTTCCCAGACTCCATTCTTCCCAGGTGGCTCCTCCTTCAGAAGGCCTGGTCTGGATATTTGTGGGATTTCCGTAAAGCCTTTGCAGAGATCTACTGTAAGGCTTTGCCTTAGGGGAATCCAGCTGTATGGTTACAGTGCTGACTTTTCCTTCGCTGTCGTACAGCGTTCCTGCCTGAGTGTTTTCTCCAAAGAGGGGGAGGGAATATGTTCGGCCATTTAATGTCGTGCCGTCTGCCGCATAATTTTCAGTACCGCCTTGAACATAGCGGCCGGCATGTAAATTATCCTCCCCCAGGAGGAGAAGGCCCAGGCGGATGGAATCTCTGGTCTGGCGAAGTATGGCAGACTGCGTATCAGTGGGCTGTAAACTGGAGAGTGCAGCATTGGCTGACACTGAAGAGACAGCACAAACCCCACGGGTCAGGGCACAGGCCAGAAGAAGGCAATAAAGCGATTTATATTTCATGATTAGAGACCTTTCTGCAAATACAAAGAATATTTGTTATCTAGATATATTGTACAACAATGCAGGCAGACAATGATAAGAACTCCAAAACTTATAATACTGGGGGATAGAGCTGCTCATGTAGATAGAAAAGACATTTACGGCGGAAAAGACAAAATCATTCCTTCCTTATAAAAATTCAGGGAATAGTTTTATACTGAGCACTTCCGGATTTTCTGTATAGCTAGCTGCATTCGGTTTCCGTAATACTTCTGCATTGTGACAAATGCTGTTGTCTGCTGCGAGAATCCGTTCCCTGGCAATAATCTCATATACAGGATGTAAGTGCATATCCCTAGCGGGGAAATTACAGACTTTATACTTGCATTTTCAGCAGATTGCTGTTTGATGGAATTAGGAAGTCCTTCGCGATTTCGACAGGCTTAACAAGCCAGAGATGAGGGGCTGTGTAAAACTGAGAAATTTTTTCACAGCTCTTGGATGACTATGAGTTCCGCTCTTCAGTCTCATGTTATAATAAAGAAAAAATGAAATGTTTTTATTATTCGTTTGATTTATGATAGGGGATGAGTGCAGATGAAAAAGCAGAAGGGACAGGATTTGATAGAATATGCGTTTCTGCTGGCTCTTATAGTTGCTGTGGGGGCAGGCATATATTCTGCTGGCATGCCGCATTCTATTTCCAACGTTTTTGTGCAGGCCGGTTCGCTTCTGGGGGAGGCATCAAAGAAACAGCTTTCTGCAGTTTCTTCTTATGATGATATTATTAAACGTCTGGGGGAAGGGCGTTATCAGGGACTTGCGGATATACTGAAGGAGACCCCGGATGGCCAGGCGGTGGATATAGATTCGGATAGCGCTGCCGGACAGCAGTTGGCGCAGAAGCTGAATATTCAGACTAAAGATGGTGATGGCTGGTTTGCAAGAGTCAATACAAACGGATATTTCATAGTGTCTTACTATTCGGCGGACGCTAATAAGGGAGTAACGTTCAGCCAGCTGAAGAGTGATTACAAAGACAATCCGGGTAAGTATGGCAAGGATCCTGTAACATCCCGGTATAAGACGACTTTCAAAATTAACGAAGGGTATTATTATCCGAATGGAGATTTGAAAACCTATAATACGGTAGGCCATATAGAAACCAGTCCGAATGGGAGTGGAATGAGTATTTACCCTGGAGCTCGATAACGGGCAAGGGATTAAGGGTGTTTCATGAAAGAAGGGGTTGTGAAAACATGAGAATTGTTTTTCACAGCTTTTTTTCATTGTTGTGTTATCAAAGGGAAACAGAAGAAAATATACTGGATAAGTAAGTCTCTGGTATATAATGAATTTAGAGGAATATAGGCAAATAAATTCAGGGGATATGGAATGGAAGAAAAATGTTGACAACCAGGAATTATATCACCTGATATTTGCTTTTTTATTGATGGTGCTATTACCGGAAAGAAGTGTTTTTATGAATGAACTGCTAACCCATCCTGCGGCCGCATTTGCTCTCATTGGCGTGTTAACGTTGATTCTTGGAGGCCTTTATTTCCGCCATGTTCATCTCAGCACGCGGACTCTTGTCAATATGTCACTGATGCTGGCTATTACCGTGGTTCTTCATCAGATAAAACTTTTTCATATGCCTCAGGGAGGCAGTGTGACAGCAGGTTCCATGGTGCCGCTGCTTCTTATTGCTTATCGTTATGGGGCGGGAATCGGGTCATTGGCAGGATTTCTTTATGGCTTGATTGATCTGCTTTTGAATCCATTCATAGTACATCCTGTACAGGTTCTGTTTGATTATCCTTTGCCATATATGGCCATGGGACTTGCCGGTCTCTGGAGCAAGCATCTGTATGTGGGCACAGCGCTGGCTTTCATCGGTCGCTTTTTCTGTCACTTTATTTCCGGGATAGTGTTCTTTGCCTCCTATGCTCCGTCGGGGATGAGTCCTGTGCTTTATTCTATGGTTTTTAATGCCAGCTATCTGTTGCCGGAGTTCATTATTTGCTGCCTCATACTGAAACTACTGCCACTGAGGCTTATTATGCGCAGTATGAAATCCTAAATCAGGAGCAGACAAACAGCCCCGATAGCTGCCTCTTTGATTTTGTTGTAACGAAAGAAAATGACATTTAAATTGGATATTCATGCTTTTTACCTATGATAATCATGCGTTGAAAGACTTTTACAGAAGTAAAGGGAAAGTTATATTCTATATATAGGAATAAGTTCGGTAGTATAACAAAAGGAGGTATATCATGTTAGGTAATTTTTCTTATGTTAACCCAACCAAACTGTATTTTGGAAAAGATGCACTTTCTTTTCTCCCTGGCGAACTGGCCCGATATGGGAAACATGTGGTACTGGTATACGGGGGCGGCTCCATCAAGAGAAATGGTATTTATGACCAGGTTATGGATATCCTGAAAAAAGCAGGAAAAGAAGTGACTGAAATTTCCGGGGTCATGTCCAATCCTACGGCTGACAAACTCAAAGATGGGGTACAGATTGCAAGAAAGGCCAACGTAGATTTTATTCTGGCTGTAGGCGGCGGTTCCTGTTGTGATTATGCCAAAGCACTTTCTGTATCTGTTCATTATGATGGGGATCCATGGGATAAGTATTTCCTGAAAATGGAAGAGCCGGATTGTGAAATTGTACCGGTAGGATGTGTGCTTACTATGGTAGGAACAGGCTCTGAAATGAATGCAGGCTCTGTTATTACCAATCATGAGCAGAAACTGAAAATCGGCCATGTATTTGGGGAAGAAGTTATGCCTCGTTTCTCCATCTTGAATCTGGAATTTACCATGACGGTGCCGCAGTATCAGATGATTTCCGGTATTTATGATATGTTTAATCATATCTGTGAACAGTATTTCTCCGGAGATGATGATAACTCCAGTGATTATCTGGCAGAGGGGCTCATGCGCTCTGTTATCCATTCCTCCCGCATAGCAGTGAAGGATCCGAAGAACTATGAAGCAAGAAGTAATCTGATGTGGGATGCTACGTGGGCACTGAACACCCTTATAGGGAAAGGCAAGACTCAGGACTGGATGGTTCATATGCTGGGGCAGGCTGCAGGGGCTATTACCAATGCGGCACATGGCATGACTCTGGCTGCTGTATCACTCCCGTATTATCGTCATATTCTTCCGTATGGATTGCCGAAGTTCAGACGTTTTGCTGTCAATGTATGGAACGTACAGACTGAAGGAAAGACCGACGAAGAAATTGCCAGAGAAGGACTTTCTGCAATGGAATCCTGGATGAAAGAACTGGGATTGGTTATGAACCTTACTGATCTTGGTGCAACGGAAGAAATGATCCCAGATATCGTAAAGGCAACTATTATTCTGAATGGTGGCTACAAGACACTTACAACAGAAGAAGTAGAAGAGATACTCAAAGAAAGTCTGTGAGAAAAGACAGGTATGAGAATTGAATTTTGAGGAGTGAGAAAAAGCAGACAATGGAGTGATAACCTTCAGAATTTAGTTTTCTGCTGAAACAATAAAATCCAAATACAGCAAAAGGGAAAGCTTGCTGCAGGTTTTTCTCACTGGAGTGCGATAGCCAATCATGGTGCATAATATCCAATCTCCAGGTTTGTTTTAGTCAGAAATCTGCGTTCTTACCTTTATCAGGCTTTAATACGGACCTGGATACCATTTTTATGGAAATTCAATGAATTTCTTAGATAGAAGACTTATATCCCGTGGCAACAAGACATTGTTGCCACGCCCACCTGCCATATATTAATATATCAAGGATTTGCAGGCATTCTGATATGTACCCCCTTTACTGGATAATTAGTGAAGGGGGATTTTTTATGCGCTATACCTATGAATTCAAAAAATATTGCGTTGACCTGTATCGGAAAGGGCAATATCCGAAAACACCTGAAGGCTTTTCCCAAAGGGGTTTTCGCATGATGGTCCGCAGATGGTGTAGAAGTGTGGAAATACACGGTTTCAAAGTGCTGAAGCATAAGAAACGGAACAGAGTCTGGACTACGGAAGAACGGTTCGAATTGGTTAACCGCGTTTTATCCGGGGAATCCTTTACCTCCGTTGCTATTTCCGCAGGAATATGCCCTGGTGGATTAAATACCTGGATTCACAAATACAAGAAAATGGGATATATTGGCCTTATAGATCGCAGGAAAAATCGAAAGCCAAAGGAGTCCCATATGAAGAAACACAAGCATATCCAACCAGGAAGACACAAGGAATCAGAGCATGAGGAACTTATCCGCCTGAGATCAGAAATTGAATTCTTCAAGGCACAGAATGAATTCTTTAAGACGGAGAATGCGGTAATAAAAAAAGAAATAGCCTTGAGAGAGCAAAAGGCGACAGCGCGTCTCAAGGCGAAAAAGCAGCCATCGTCCAGGAACTCAGAGCCGAAGGCTATCGACTGACCTACCTTCTCAAAGCCATGGAACTGTCCCGTTCTACGTATTATTTTGAAATAGGGAAAAAAGATCTTGTTACCCTCCGAAATGAAGGCCTGTTAAAGACAATAGTAGCCATCTTTAATAAGAATAAGGGACGATATGGGGTACGGAGAGTGCATCATGAACTCATTCATCTGGGATATAAGGTGAATCATAAACGGGTATATCGTCTGATGCGTATGGCAGGCCTTATGGGCAAGCGTCCGAGGGAAAAGGGAAAGTACAAGTCCTATAAAGGATGTGTGGGGAAAGTGGCTAAAAATATCATAAACAGGGATTTTGCGGCAGAAAAGCCTTTGCAGAAGTGGACAACCGACATAACCCAGTTCAATTTCTCCTGGGGTAAGTGCTATCTCTCCCCAATTCTTGATATGGCTACCAATGAAGTCATAGCCTATGACCTCTCATTAAGCCCGAATCTGGAACAGATCAAGCGTATGCTTAATAAGGCGTTCGAACGATACCCGCACCTGGAAGGTCTGATTTTCCATTCTGATCAAGGGTGGCAATACCAGCATGATTACTACCAGAACGCGCTGAAAGAACACGGAATCACTCAATCTATGTCACGTAAAGGAAATTGCTATGACAATAGCATTATGGAAAGCTTTTTTGGAAGGATGAAGAATGAGATGTATTATGACTGCGAAGATGACTTTGCTTCCTTTGATGAATTTTCACAGGCCGTAAAGAAATATATTGACTATTATAATAACGAACGGATTCAGGCAAAAACGAAATGGATGTCTCCCGTAGAATATAGGAAAGCATCCCTGCGTTCAGCTTAATATTTAGATTTATGTGTTCAGGATAATGGGTACATATCATTCGAGACAATCCGTTGTCTCGAATCCATCCGCTTGTCGGATGGTGGAAAGTAGAATCCTCTTTGTTGGAATGTAGGAAAGCATGCAAAACGTTTCCCGTTCTGGAGAGAAAGGGGGACCGCCAGCCTTTGGCTGGTGGTGGAAAGTAGAATGCTGTATGTTAGATCATAGGAAAGAATGCTGATGTATGCAATATTTCTGATTTATGTAAAAAAGTCAGATGTAACATCCATTCCCTCCGGACCTGCAATTCTGACGTTATAACACAACCCTGCGAATCTGAAACGGTTTGCAAAGCCTTTTGTTTTTTCAATTTTCACCTACTCAATATTCAAACCGGTTGTCTTCCCTTTTCATATTTTCTACCTCGTATCTCTAACCTGATTTTTTCCCTTGCAATTTTTTTTAAGCGGGATATAATAAGATACATAAATAAATATAAATGTATGGCAATGAGGCCTGTGTACTTTGGTACGCAGGCCTTTTCTATGTATGGAGGCGACGGATATGAGGTAGGAGTGTGAGACTGATTCATAAAGTCGGAAAGTCAGTATAAGATATTGAAACAATTGTAATTGCATACAACAGGTAATGGTGCCGCAATGGAAGCTACAGTTATTCCATGCGGTTTTTTGTTTCTGAGAAAAGGGTTGGTCTGTATGAGAAAATATATATTAATTCCATTTTTGGAGTTATGTCTTCTTCCCGGCATAGCGAGAGCAGCTGATGCGGGAAGTGAACTTAATGGAGCAGATATCACCTTTATGGCCATATCCACGCTTCTGGTATTGATTATGACTCCGGCACTGGCCTTTTTCTACGGAGGCCTCGTCCGCCGCAAAAATACAATTAACACCATTATGATGTCCATGGTGTGTCTGGCTATTTTTGCGGTTCAGTGGTTCGTGTATGGATATTCGCTGTCCTTTGGTCCCGATGTAGGAGGCATAATAGGAAATCTGGACTGGTCTTTTTTCCATGGAGTGGGAATTGCAGCTAATCCTGATTATTCGTCCACTATTCCACAGATTCTGTTCGCACTGTTTCAGATGGCCTTTGCCATACTTACACCGGCTATTGTCAGTGGGGGCATCGTAGAAAGAACACGATTCCCGGCGTATTGCCTGTTCATCCTGCTCTGGGGCACTTTGGTTTATGATCCCATGTGCCATATGGTATGGGCGGTAGGTGGCTTTATCAGGAATATGGGAGCTTTAGATTTTGCCGGCGGCACGGTTATTCATGTAACTTCCGGATTTTCCGCCCTTACAACAGCTATTCTGATTGGAAAGAGAAAGGGGTATGGTACACTGTCTCTTCGTCCGCATAACATTCCCTATGTTTGTCTTGGCGGTAGTCTTCTCTGGATGGGGTGGTTCGGTTTTAACGCCGGCGCAGGGCTTTCTGTTTCCGGTGTTATGACACAGGCCCTGGCCAATACAGGGATTGCATCCTGCACAGCTGGGCTGGTATGGATTATTCTGGAAGAATTTATTCATAAAAAAATTACCGCACTGGGGCTCATGACGGGTATTCTGGCAGGGTTGGTCGGAATCACACCTGGTGCTGGCTTTGTGGATACGAATGCAGCCTTTGTTATTGGAGTTACTACGCCAATAATCTGCTTCTTCTTTATTTCTTGTGTAAAGTCTTATTTTGGTTATGATGATTCACTGGATGCTTTTGGCTGTCATGGTATGGGCGGTGTATGGGGCGCTCTGATGACTGGGATATTCTGTACCAAAGCGGTGAACAGTGCCGGGGCGGATGGGCTTCTTTATGGTAATCCGGCACAGATGATACCGCAGATAACCGGTATTGTGGTTGGCATGGTTGTCGCTGTGGTTATGACCACCGCTATTCTGAAAGTACTGGGGTGCTTTATGGCAGTGCGTGCTACGCCATCGGAAGAAGCCCAGGGACTTGACCTTATTGATCATGGGGAACGAGCTTATAATAAGTTATAAGAGGTGCAGATATGGATACGGAAAAGAAAATTTATAAGGTGGATGCGGTTATCCGGCCGGAAAAGCTGGAGGAATTAAAGGATAGACTCTATGCTATTGGTGTTACCGGGATAACGGTATCGGACGTATACGGTTGTGGTCTTACTCATGGGCAGGAAGAAATTTACAGAGGTAACGTGCTCATAGTAAATTTGCTTCCTAAAGTCAAAGTGGAAATTGTCATATATGAGACTCCGCTCGAAAAACTTATTGATACCATTCGGGATACCTGCAATACCGGACATGTAGGCGATGGAAAGATTTTTGTTTCTGAACTGCTGACAGCCATTAAAATTCGTACAGGAGAACGGGGCGGAGACGCCATCATCGATGATAAGGCCTGAGTGGCTGAAAAGAGATATAAGAATTGAGGAGGGGGAAAAGGCCCGAGAAAATCCTCAGATAGCGATGAGCAGAACGCATAGATTGCAAGCGTTTGCATTGAGACCTCATTAAACCTCAAATCTGTCCATGAGCTATAGCTCATACGGAAAGGGGTTGACATAGTAAATATTGAATGCTACAATCTAAGCAATTTAAAGTAAAACAACCGTTGAGCAGGGATAGTAACCTGGCAATATTCATTACAGAAAACCGATAGATGATGAGAATTCGGTATGTATGTGCCTGGCGAATGGGCCTGTGAGGTGCAGTCTGATCCATATGGGGTAGGAACTGCCGGAGCCTTCACCGTTACAGGAAGGCACGTATCGATTGAAATATCTGTACGCTGAGCAGGGCTTAACAGCCAATATGGGTGGTACCGCGGAAATTAACTTTCGTCCCTTTGTCATAATGACAAGGACGAAAGTTTTTTGTTTTTCAGGAAGATTACTGGAGGGATGGATATGCAGAAAATAGATGATGTATCAACGTTAGTGTTTACTAAAGCCAGAGGGGGAAAATTCAGATGGCTCACTTTTTCTACACTGATGCTGGCTATCGGTATGCTTCTGCATCTGGTTTCTCCATCTGTATTTGGATTTACACCGAACTGGATGATTGCCACATACTGTGTAGCCATCCTGCTCACTAAGCCGTCATACAGACAGTGCATAGGTATCTGTATGGTGGCGGCACTGATGGAAGTGTTTACCAGTAAGGCAGCGTTTCCTTATGGCAATTTCTTCAGTGAATTTGGCGGGGCTCTGGTAGCTGGATTTTTCGCACATTCCGTACCGCCTCTTCGTATAGGCAGATTTTCTCTTCGCCCTATACTGACTGGTTTTGTAACCACATTGGTCAGCGGGTTTATCTTTGTAACTATTCTCAAGGTGGTCGTTGGTATTCCTATGCCGGTATATCTGTATGGTATCCTGCCGGCTGTCGCTATGGTAGCCGCTGGTAATGCGGCCATTACTCCTTTCCTTTATTTCCCGGCAAGACATCTTTTCCAGACAATGAATGGAGAGGCTGCAGTAGATGAAGACGTAAAGGACAGCGATCACAGCCAGTTAATTTTAAAGCAGTCCAGACCAGGGGTAATCAGCATTGAACATCTTTCTTATACCTACCCCGGAATGGAAGGGGAAGCACTTCATGACATAAACCTGGCGGTAGAAAAAGGAGATTTTCTGGTAGTAACTGGTGCCAATGGGGCAGGAAAGACCTCACTTCTTATGGCTATGGCAGGAGCTGTTCCCCAGTACTATGGCGGTACCATGAAAGGGATGGTATTTACCGGAGGTAAGGCGGTAACCCAGACATCCATTTCCGATCTGGCCTCTAAGGTCGGCGTTATTCTTTCCGATTACAGTGCGCAGATTGTTACGCTCACCGTTGGGGAAGAAATGGCATTTACGTTGGAAAATCATGGATACAGTCCGGAAGAAATTAAGAAAAGAAGTAAAGAAGCGCTGGCCAAGGTAAGACTTACCGGACTGGAAAAGAGGGAAGTTTCCACTTTGTCCGGTGGACAGCGGCAGCGTCTGGTTGTGGCAGCGGTACTGGCAGAAGAACCGGAAGTGCTCATATTTGATGAACCTACCAGTGCTATGGATCCGGAAGGGATTTCTGAATTTTATGAAATGGTAGGTCGGCTGAATCGGGAAAATGGATTGACCGTTGTGGTGGCGGAACACCATCTGGAAGCGGTTCTTCCCTATGCGAACCGGTTCGCTCTTCTGGATCGCGGACATCTGCTGTCAGAAGGTACGCCTGAACAGGTCATGAAGTTTATGATGAATCATCAGGTCTATGCTAATGCGATACCAGATATCTATAAGGCACAGCTTGTTCTTGAAGAAGAAGGCTGTCATTTTGAAAAACCATTTCTCAGTGTTTCGGATGCTCAGGCGTCCATTGCCAGAGCGGTGAAAGGAGAATAATATGCTGGAATTACAAAATGTATCTTTCCGGTACACGCCCAGGGGAAATAATATTTTATCTCATTTTTCCGCATCTTTTGGCGAAGGTGAGCTGGTTGCCGTTACCGGGCGCAATGGGAGTGGTAAAACAACCATGACAAGGATTTTGGTGGGGCTGGAAAAACCATCAGAAGGTGTAGTTTCTTATGAGGAAAATGATATTTCTGCAGAAGACGCATCGGCACGCAGTCGATTCATAGGGTATGTGTTTCAGCAGCCAGATCGTCAGATGTTCATGCCGACGGTAAGGGAAGAAGTCGCATTTGGTCCACGTATGCAGGGGCTTACCGGGAAGGAACTGGAGGATGCGGTAGAAAATGCTATGCGTGCGGTGGATGTGGCTGAAGAAGCAGATCGGTATCCTCGCTCTCTGCCAAGGGGCACACAGCAGAGAGTGGCTATTGCATCAGCTATTGCCATGAATATCCGCTATCTTATTCTGGATGAACCTACAAGCGGGCAGGATGGAAATGAAAAAAAACGTCTTATTTCGCTGATGAATGCATTGCGTAAACAGGGAATAACGGTGATTCTGGTAACTCATGATATGGATATTGTGGCATCAGACTGCAGCCGGGTTATTGTCATCGCAAATCATGAAAAGGCTTATGATGGTACACCGGAGAATCTGTTTGCCTCGGAAGGAAAGGCAGAGCAGTGGGGGCTGGCTGTTCCATCATCCGTGGCTCTTGGCAGAGCGCTGCCGGGGAACCCGTACTGCAAAGATATGGTTTCTTTCTGTAATGCGTATATGAAATTACATGGGAGGGAGTAAATTATGGAAAAGTTAGTACCGCTTACAAAGATTATTCTGACATTGGCTACAGCGGTATGGTCGCTTACTCTGCAGACTCCTTCTGCACTGGCAGTACTCTGTGTAGTGGAACTGCTTATCCTGCTGATGGCCAGACGATTATTCAACAGCCTGAAAGCTATTTTCCTGCTTGTGTTTTTTGCAGTTATGCTGGGACTTATTGAATATGCTGGTGGTGGAACACCGGTAGAATGTTATGTTTCCGCATTCCGTATGCTGGCGCTTACTATCATTTTTATTTACCTCCTTGGTACGGTACGCCTTCAGGATCTTACGGCAACCATGGTGCAGCAACTGAAAGTTCCTTATGAGTATGCATTCATGTTTACTGCCGGGCTCCGTTTCATTCCTGATTTTCTGGAAGAAAATCGCATGGTAACGGAAGCCCAGGCCTGTCGAGGAATGGTCGTGAAGGGCTCCTTTATTAAAAAGTGTAAGAGATATATGAATATTGTACGTCCACTTATGCTCCGTTCTCTGGAACGAAGTGAAACCATGGCACTTTCTCTTGAACTTCGTGGATTTGGTGGGAAGGGGAGAACCTTTGTGGACAGTGTGGCTCTGCATGGGGCGGATTATCTGGTGGTAATTCTGACATGCGTTGCAACGATTATGGTATTTTATGCAAGAATGAAATATGGAGCTTGAAACGCTGATTGTATACCGGACTGAAAGTGAGTACTGGTAATTTATACAGGGAAGAGCAGTACGTTGAATGGGATAGCCATTGGAACGGCTGCTCTTTTTGCATGTGAACCGCAGTAACATCGGAAGAGGAATAAGACTAAGAACTGTGGAGAATCATATGAGATAAATATAGAGAAAATGCAATATTTTCAGATAGTTGACATTATTTATCTATTTTTGGATTTTTTTATATATATATTAAGAAAATTTGATGTAGGCAGTATAATCGGATTTCGAATAAAATGTATATGTATATATTTACCTTTTAGGGTTGGTATAGTAAACTTATATTGTCTTATTTTTTTATTCTTGAAAGGAGGAAATTATGTTCAAGAATATAACAAAAATGAAGACACCGCATACTTATGCAATTATTTTCGGTGTCGTAATTTTTGCGTGGATTCTGACATTTCTGATTCCGGCTGGGCGTTTCAGCACTCATGATATTACTTATAAAGATAACAACGGAACAGAAAAGACACGTACTGTACTTCAGCAGGATTCATTCCGTTACTACTACCACTACAATATGGGGGCTGTGCAGAAAGATCTGACTGCTATTGCCAACAATCCGGAAAAGCTGGATGAAATGGGTGTTGATAAAGGTGACCTGGATGATCTCCTCAAGACCAACAGTGCAGAATGGACAGATGAAGATCTGTCTGATGCGGGTATTACCGATGCAGCTCTGTACAAAGAATTTGGAATGGGCATCTATGATCAGTCTGCACCGCTGCACAAGACCGCCAGAATCTGGGGTACAGAAGATACCGGCGGATTTGGTGTTCTGAATTATGTATTTGAAGGGTTGGTAACCGGTGACAGAACAGGTACTGCAGTTGGTATCGTAGCATTGATTCTGGTTGTCGGTGGTTCTTTTGGTATTATCATGAGAACCGGTGCAGTAGATGCAGGCATCTATGCTTTCATCAACACAGCCAAGGGCCTGGAACGTGCGGCTCTTCCACTTCTCTTCTTTGTATTCTCTCTTGGCGGAGCTACCTTCGGCATGGCGGAAGAATGTATTCCGTTTGCCATGGTTATGGTTCCGTTTGTAATTGCGCTTGGGTATGACTCCATTGTTGCAGTTACTGTAACTTTTGTAGCTTCTCAGGTTGGTAATGCGGTATCCTGGATGAGCCCGTTCTCCGTAGCTATTGCTCAGGGTATTGCAGGCATTCCGGTTCTGTCCGGCGCCAGCTTCCGTCTTCCTATGTGGTTCATCGTTACCGCACTGTCTGCGGCATACATGATGATTTATGCAGAAAAAATAAGAAAGCATCCGGAATCTTCTGTTGTATATGAAAGCGATAAGTTCTTCCGCGACAGAATGAATGAAACCACAGAAGAAGAAAAGGAGTTTAAGCTTGGACATAAGCTGATTCTTCTGGAAATGCTTGCTGTTCTGGTATGGATTGTCTGGGGCGTAACTCAAGAAGGTTATTACATCCCGGAAATTGCATCTCAGTTCTTCGTTATGGGCTTTGTAGCCGGTGTTACAGCCATCATCTTCAAGCTGAATGGAATGACCATTAATGAAATGGCTGCTTCTTTCCAGTCTGGTGTTAAGGATCTGGCAGGTACTGCAGTGGTAGTAGGTATGGCTAAGGGCATTCTGCTGGTTCTGGGGGGCAGCGATGCAACCGAACCATCGGCTTTGAACACCATTCTTCACTATATCGGAGAATCTGTTCATGGCATTCCGGCATTCTTTGGCGCAGAAATCATGTATGTGTTCCAGAGCTGCTTCAATCTGGCAGTTACCTCTAACTCTGGTCAGGCAGCCCTGACAATGCCGATTATGGCTCCGCTGTCTGATGTACTTGGCATTCATCGTCAGATTGCCGTCCTGGCATATCAGATGGGCGCAGGCTTCGTAGACGCATTTACTCCGGTATCTGCGGCTCTGATCGGTGTACTGGGTGTAGCTCATATTGATTGGGCAACCTGGGCGAAGTTCCAGATTAAGATGCAGGGATTCTTCTTCCTTATGGGTACAATTATCCTGTTTATTGCCTGCATGATTGGTTTGCAGTAAATGGCAGAAAGCCTTATACCACAGGTGACAGGCTTTGTGTTTCTTGAGGTGTATGGCGTGACGATATGCCATACACCTTTTTTGTTACATTTCATCTATGGAGGAAATAATGGTTATTCTCATTAAAAATGCAGAAGTTTATGCTCCGGAGAAACTGGGGCGTAAGGATGTTCTTGTTCTGGATCAGCATATTGCCGCTATCGGAGATAATCTGAAGGTCGATTTTGGTGGTGCAGTTCCGGTCACGGAAGTAGATGGAACCGATATGGTTCTGACGCCAGGCTTTATTGACAGCCATGTGCATGTACTGGGCGGTGGCGGAGAAGGCGGTTTTGCTACCCGTACCCCGGAAGCTGTGCTTACTGACTTTACTACCTGCGGGATTACTACCGTATGCGGACTGATCGGCACTGACGGCGTGACCCGTGATATGCGGTCACTTGTAGCCAAAGTGCATGGCCTGGATGAAGAAGGTATCAGCACCTACTGCTATACCGGAAACTATAAGATTCCGATTAACACACTTACAGGCGATGTAATGACCGATATCATGATGATTGATAAGTGCATCGGTGTCGGGGAAGTGGCATTGTCTGACCACAGATCTTCTCAGCCTACACAGGCAGAATTTGAACGTATTGTTGCCGATGCCCGTGTGGCAGGTATGCTTTCCGGAAAGGCCGGAATAGTGGATATCCATCTGGGCGACAGCACACGGTATCTGGATATGATTCTTGCACTGGTTCATAATACGGAAATTCCATATACTCAGATTCTTCCGACACATATCAACAGAAATGCAGAACTGTTTGATGCCGGCCTCGATTATGTAAAGGAGGGCGGATATATTGACTTCACCGGTAATGCAGACATCGATTACTGGGAAACAGTATGCAGTGAAGTCAGAGTTTGCAAGGGATTCCGTCGCTATTATGACCTTGGACTGGATCCTGATCACTTTACTATGTCTTCCGATGGCCAGGGATCTATGCCAGTATTTGATGCCAATGGCGTATATAAGGGAATCGGTGTAGCAAATTCTGCATGTCTGCTCAAGGAAATCAGAGAATCTGTAGACAGAGAAGCTCTGCCGCTGGATTTTGTTCTCCGTTGTGTTACCTCTAATCCGGCTAAACTGCTCAAACTCCACAACAAGGGACATATTCAGACTGGCTATGATGCAGATATCCTGTTGTTGAATAAGAAGGATCTGAGCGTTAATACCGTAATTGCCAAAGGCCAGATTATGGTCAGTGAAGGTAAACCGATTAAATTCGGTACATTTGAACATATCAGAAAATAAATACGGACTAAATATTGGGGTTATGTGAGAATCCGATATTGGGGAATGACAAAAGGGACTGTGAAATAATGAATAAAATCATTTTTCACAGTCCCTTTTGATGTGCCATGCAAACGATATTTCTGTATATTGTAAAAATTAATATTCAGGGAACCATTCAATAATCAAAGGCTTTTCAAAAAGTTTACGGAACACAGGTATGATAGGTGTGACGGCATGTGCAAGAATGTCCACGTTGTCTGTGCTGAAATATACGCGCATGTCCGCCGAATGGGAAGTTCCGGAGCAGACAATCTTTTCCACAGCCCGGTCGTTGGCTTCATCCAGCGCTTCTGCCAGCTGAAGGAAGCAGGCCAGCTGACGGACGGTATCCCAGTCTTCATCTTCCAGCATGTCCGTGTAAGGGTTATTCTTCAGGAATTTGCGGGAATATCCATGATGGAATGCCACAATGAATGCGCACATAATCTGTTCCTTATGAGAAAGGCCGAAAATACGGGCATTGGCCGTAAGGTAAGCGCTGTGGCGGGCGTGGCTGTAATAGTTGATAAGCATGCCGGCATCATGGAGGAGTGCAGAGGTCATCAGTAGTTTTCTTTCCCGCCCATGCATACGATGAAGTGGTTTCCACTGATCGAACATGGTAAGTGCCATCTTGGTTACATGGGAAGCATGTGCCCCATCGTGGAGAGGGATGGAATGGCGGTAATTCTTTACAGAGTTTACCAGCATATTTTTCAGGTAATCTTTTTTGTGATCATACTTTTTATCATAGTAGCGGAAAAAGACTCCTTCACGAAGACCGCATCCGGAGATAATCAGTTCTTCTGCGTTTACCAGTTCCAGCAGCTGTTCAATAACCAGGGATCCGGCAATGATAATATCGGTCCGTTCTTCTGACAGACCGGAAATATTTTCTCGCTCATGGGCGGATGTCCTGGAAAGGTAATCAATCATTTTAAACAGCTCTTTTACCGGGAGACGGTAGTTATGGAGTTTCGGCAGGGGATATCCGGTTTTTCGCTGATGCATCTTAGCCAGATTTCGAACAGTGCCTCCGATTCCGATAACAGGAAGCCCTGATTTAGGAAGCCAGGAAATGCGATGTAGCTGAGAAGATATAAATTCTTCCATTTCTTTGCGTTGTGATGAGGAAATTTTATCGGAAGAATCAAATTTCTGCGTCAAAGTTACAGCACCGATAGGAATGCTGATGGATTTAACCCGTTTTTTGTTTTTGACCAGGGAAATCTCAATACTGGCACCGCCCAGGTCAAAAAGGAGAAAGTCCTTTTCATCAATTGTGTGGATTACCCCGGAAAAACCCAGGGTGGCTTCTGCATATCCGCTGATAACCGTCATGGGAATACCGGTTTTGGCGCGTACCCTCTTTATAAAGGATGCGCCGTTACGTGCGTTTCTTACGGCGGCCGTTGCCACGGCCAGTACGGTATGCATATGCTGGCTTTCGATAATATGTGCATAAACAGAAAGAAGTTTAAGCGCCCGCTGCTGTGCTTCTTCCGTGAGGCACATATTGTTTTCCAGCATGCCAGCTGACAGGCGGATGGATTCCTTTTCCTGATATACCAGTTTATGGGCACCATTCTGAGTAATTTCAATGATAATGAAGCGGATTGAATTTGATCCTAAATCGATAACAGCTACTTGTTCCATGTTTTCTCCTTCTTTAATAACTGTCTTTATTTTACAACAGGGAAGAAGATTTGAATACAAATTTTACAATTTTTACAACGAGGAATAGAAATGTGGAGTGACAGAAAGATGAAAAAGTGATATATTTCCAGAAGAAGTGAATTAAAATTAACTATAACAGCATATAGCCCAATGATAGAGAAATTTGTATTATAATGATAATAAAGTAAACTTCTATATCAAAGGTTTGGAAAAGGAGTATTACATGAATTCGAATACAAAAATGTTGTACGGAGTTATTCACATTGGATCTACAGCGTTATCCATGCGAATTGTATCGTATCATAACTTAGATGATATTCAGGTTATTGAAGAAGTGGCTAAAGAGGTTACTTTTGGTGAAGAAGTTTATCTCGATAAGAAACTGTCCTTTGCTTCGGTTAACCGGCTGTGCAGTATGTTGAATGGCTTAAAGCAGCTTCTTAACGACTATCAGGTAAAGGAATACGGCGTATATGCAACGGCAGTATTCAGAGAAGCGGAGAACAAGCGAGCTATTCTTGATCTGGTACATGTAAATACGGGCTTTGATGTTCAGGTGCTGGATATGTCTCAGGAAATTTATCTGGAACATTTTGCATTGCAGCATCAGCTCAGGAAGTATAACCATAAAAATTCACACAGCCTGGGATCTGATTTTCTGTTTGTGGATATAACTTCCGGGGCGATGGGGCTTACCGTATGGCAGGGAGACGTACTTACTTATCAGCATGACATACATGTAGGGACGCTTCGTCTGCTGGAAACCTTTAGTGCTAACCAGCGTGCATCCAGAGATTATCCGGATGCCCTTGCAGAATATATTCATGCGGTAATGAGGCCTGTCTGGAAGACCATTGAGCAGTACCATCCGTCAACTCTGGTGTTCTCGGGGCGTGAATCAAGGATTATAGCCAGACTTCTTGGATGGCCGGTTATTAAGCATAATATGGCCATCTGCAGTCCGGAAAAGATTAACAGTCTCTATGATGCAGTTGGGAGACAGTCGTCTTCCCATATCCGGCAGGCATATGGAATTACAGAAGCGGAAGCGGATGTGGTTCTTCCTACCATTCATATATATCGGGAAATTCTGGAACACGTACCGGCGAATAAAGTGGTCATGATGGGAACAACCTTCCTGGAATCGCTGAGTATGTATTATGGAGCCGGAAAGACTGATGATCAGGCCATCGTGGAAATGCAGATTCAGAATCTTAAGCTTACTGAATCCATTGCCGAAGGGTACTATTATGAACCAAAACATGCGCATTGTATGCAGAATTACAGTCATATCATTATTGAAGCCTTCCGCTCGGTGAATGGCCTGGGAAAACGGGAGGAATTCCTTCTCAGTATGGCGCTGATACTCAGCCAGATTGGTAAGTATGTCAATCTGATAGACTCCAGCAGAAACACCTGGAGCCTTATCCGCAGTATTGATATATTCGGCATTTCCGAAAAGGAAAAGGATGCGGTGGCATGCATTGCCTTTTATGAACACAAAGGTATGCCGGAAGAAGATGATTATGCGTTCAAACTTCTGGATGACAGCATGAAGATGACCGTGCTGAAGCTGATTGCGGTGTTCCGTCTTGTACGGGCTATGGATATTTCACGTAAACAGAAAATTCAGGATGTTACAGCCCGTATGGTGGATGATACACTGCTGATTGAATATGATACCAGCGCGCGCACAGCACTGGAAAGCTGGTTCTTTGAAAAGGAAAACGATTTGTTTAAGAGTGTTTTTGGTATTGAAGCCAAGCTGGAGAGAAGATAATGATGAATACAACAGATTTCAAACAGAAATTTTATCTTAATCGTGAACTTTCCTGGCTGTCATTCAATGACAGGGTTCTCGAAGAAGCCACCGATCCCAATAATCCTCTTTTGGAAAAACTGAAGTTTGTAGCTATTACCTCTTCGAATCTGGATGAATTTTTCATGATTCGTGTGGCTGGTCTCAGACATCAGAAGGAAAATGGGGTTACCAGAAAAGATATTGCAGGAATGACTCCTGAACAGCAGCTTCAGCACATATCGGAATCGGCACAGCACCTGGTGGCTAAACAGTATATGTATCTTAAGAAAATACTGAATGCGCTGGAACTGGAAGGCCTGTATTTTGTCAAGCCGCGTGATCTGACTAAAGGACAGCTGGAATGGCTCAGAGATTACTTTGAAAGGGAAATATTCCCGGTAGTTACTCCTATGGCTGTGGATTCATCCCATCCATTCCCGTTCCTGGCTTCCAAGAGTCTGAACCTGGCAATGCTTCTTGAAAAGATTGAGCGTACCGGCGATGATGATAATGATATCGACGTCAAAACGGCCATTGTTCCGGTGCCTTCGGTTTTGTCGAGAATTATTGCTCTGCCGGAAGATAAGGAAAGAAAGGGCTGTCATGATTTCGTCCTGCTGGAAGATGTAATTCGTCACTTTGCACAGCAGTTGTTCATGGGGTATGATCTGCTGGAAGCGCATGCGTTCAGAATTACCCGTGACGCCGATCTGTATATTGATGAAGAAGACGCCAAGGATCTGGTAGTGGAAGTGGAACGTCAGTTGAAAAAGCGCCAGAAAGGGGAAGCCGTACGTGCGGAATTTGAGCGTGGAACCAGCCGGTTTATGCAGCGTTTTATTACACAGTCACTGAATCTGGTAAAGAACGACCTGTATGAAATTGATGGTCCGATTGATACCACTATGTATTTCCGTTTCTGTGGTATTCCCGGATATGATAAGCTGAGATATCCGGAGGCGCATCCATACACTCCGTGGAGCATGATTCAGTCCCATGAAAAGGATATCTTTTCCATGATTCGCGAAAAGGATATGCTGGTGCATCTGCCGTATGAATCCTTTGATGAATCGGTAGTTAACTTTGTCATGTCAGCGGCTACGGATCCGGATGTACTGGCGATTAAACAGACATTGTACCGTGTAAGTTCCCGGAGCCCGATTATCTGGGCACTGGAAAAAGCGGCGCAGAATGGTAAGCAGGTCACGGTTCTCATGGAAGTTAAGGCCCGTTTTGATGAAGAAAATAATATTCACATGGCCAGACGCCTTGAAAAGGCGGGAGCTCACGTAATTTATGGGCTGGTAGGGCTGAAGACTCACTCCAAGTGTACATTGATTATCCGCAGGGAAAAGGATGGCATCCGGAGATACGTTCATGTAGCTACCGGTAACTATAACGCGTCTACAGCAAAACTGTATACCGATTTGGGGATATTTACCTGCAGTGATACATTTGGTGCGGATGCGTCTGCATTCTTCAATCTTCTGTCCGGCTATTCTGATCCGCCGGTATGGGATTCCTTCCTTGTGGCACCTATCAATCTGCGCGAACGCTGTGTAGCCTTGATTGACAGAGAAATTCAGCATGTTAAGAATGGGGAAAACGGGCATATTATTGCCAAGATGAATTCTCTGCTGGACAGCCGTATGGTGGATAAACTCTATGAAGCTTCGCAGGCAGGGGTAAAGATTGAACTCATTGTCCGTGGTATCTGTGTGCTTATTCCTGGAATTCCAGGGGTGAGCGATAATATTACGGTTCGCAGCCTGGTAGGGCGTTTCCTTGAACATAGCCGTGTGTTCTGGTTTAATAATGGCGGCCGTGAAGAACTGTACATTGGCAGTGCTGACTGGATGCCGAGAAACCTTAATGATCGTGTAGAACTGATGATTCCGGTAAAGGATACTGACTGCATGCACCGCATTAAGAACATGGTGCTTAAGGAACTGGAAGATAATCAGAAGGCGCATATCATGCAGTCTAATGGTACCTGGGTCAAGATGATAGCCAGTGAAAATAAGGTATGTGCCCAGGAATATTTCCAGAAGCTGGCAGAACAGCGCAGTGAACAGGAAAAGATGACTTTGAAACAAAAATTTGAACCTTATGTTCCTGTGAAATAACAGAAAAACCGTTTATAACTGAAATAACAAAGTAAGTACAACCCTGAGGAGAGTTGCTGTTGCACGCAGCTCTTCCCGGGGTTGTGCTTTTTGTGTGTCAGTACAGGATAGCCTTGTAAATAAGAAGGGGCTGCTGTATGTACAGATGGATATATTTGTAAAGTATGGAATGCTATAACTAATATAACTATTAACACCTGGTGATAATAATTATAGTAAGTGGTGATAATCCACCTGAAGGATGGTAAAAATGGGACAAAAAGTGGTAATAACAAATCATTGACAATCATAAAAATGACATTCCGGTGGCGGATGGTTCAAAACTTCAACCATTGAATTTATCGGTATGGTGGTAATTTTCAGCGATTTATAAATATTCATAATCCCAATATATCCATTGGATAAGCACAAAGTTTACAATAAAGATATCAATAAATTAAGATACAATCGAATAAATTAGGAGTTTTAATAAAATTTTCTATAAATAAACTATGCATTTATCCAGCAACAGATTGAATAAAAAACGCGATAAATACTGAATAATATCACAATAATGCTTATTGTCAACTGCTGTAAATTTGACATAATGTCCTCGTATGGTAGAATGTTTCACATAGGAAAGGGAAATGTGGATATGAAACTTAGAAAACTTCGACATGTTGCAGCCAGTATGTTTATAGCAGTAGCTGCTGTAGCAAGCACTCAGATGACCATGGCGGCTTTTTCTTTTACCCCTCAGCAGTTTGGAGAAAAAGCGGTTACCATTATTGATGGATCCAAACGTAAGGTGGTTCGCACTAATGCGACTGAATATTCTCACATTTTATTTGAAGAGAATATTAATATGGGGGCACACGATACCTATTGGTCCAGTACACCTGTAGTAGAAAACGGTTCAATTGTAGTTATCGAACGTGCCACCCCGGTAACCATTGAAGAAGATGGTAAGACAAGAAAGATTTATACCACCGATAAAACCGTGCAGGGGGTTCTTAACAGTGAAGGATATGACTGGAAAAAGAAGATGGCACTGGAAGATGGCATGGAAGTCATCCGCCCCAATATGGTTATTCATGTAGTTCCATATACAACAAAACAGGTGACCATGAAGCAGACTGGTCCTGTGTATTATGACAGATGGTATGACAGTACTCTTCCTGCCGGACAGGATGTTATCGTAGAACCGGGGGAAGGCGATAAGGAAGAAGTTGTAGTACAGCAGGTCATTGTGGATGGTAAGGTGCTTAAGAGTCAGGTACTTCAGACAAAGACACTGGCACCGGGCCGGCATGGAAAGTTAAAGACTGGAAGCCGGACTGGCGAAAATGTGGGTAAGGTTATTCACATGACAGCGACAGCCTATCATCCGTCCGATGGTAATGGCGCAGGTATTACGGCAACCGGAACCAGAGCTGGTTATGGAACGGCAGCGGTAGATCCCCGCGTGATTCCGCTGGGCAGCAAAATATATGTCAGCGGCTATGGCGAAGCGGTAGCGGAAGATACCGGTGGTGCGATTAAAGGACAGCGCATAGACCTCTGCATGGAAGACTATGCACAGTGCTATTCTTTTGGTCGCCGTACCGTAGAAGTTTTCGTAAACTACTGATAAAGTCGGGAAGGGCAATCCCTTCTCGCTTTTTTATTGGAACAAAGTGCAGCCATAGTACAGGCATAATCGGGATTTCTTGCAGGTCCATGATATAATAAGTAGGATTTCAGGAGGTTGATTATGATAATTGGCATAGCATTCCTGGTGGTTATACTGGACCAGGTTGTGAAGTATATAGTGCAGCATTCTATGGAACTGGGGCAGACGATTCCACTGATTCCTCATGTATTTCATCTGACGTATATACTCAATCCGGGAGCTGCGTTTGGGATACTGGCTAATCAGAGCTGGATATTTCTCCTTGTTGCACTGGTGTTGTTTGTTGCATTCTTTGTCTATAGAAAAAGAATGGAAATGACTCCGCTCTATTTTCAGGCAGCTATAGGCATGCTGCTTGGCGGAACGCTGGGAAACGCCATAGACAGACTGCGTTTACATGCGGTAGTGGATTTTTTTGATTTCAGAATATGGCCTATATTTAATGTGGCCGATATAGCCATTTGCTGTGGCATTGCATTAATTCTTTTATTTTACTGGAGGCGGGCAGAATGATAACCAGAACGTATTCCATAGATAAGTCCGATGAAGGAAAACGTGTAGATCAGTTTCTTACCGAACAGACTGGGTTTACCCGTTCTGAAGTGCAGAAGTGGATTAAGGCCGGATATGCTTACCGGCAGGAAGATAAAAAGCTGAAATCCAATTATCGTCTGGAGGCAGGCGACACTATTGTATTTTCATGGGAGGTGAAAGAGGAGCAGACAGTGCAGGCAGAAAATATTCCTCTCGATATCCTGTATGAAGATGAAGATATGATTGTCATTAATAAGCGCAGGGGAATGGTTTGTCACCCGGCTCCGGGAAATGAGCATGGTACTCTGGCTTCTGCCCTGCTCTATCATTGCGGGGAATCAATTCGACAGGTAGGGGATCCAGAAAGGCCTGGGATTGTGCACCGTCTGGATAAGGATACATCCGGTGTTATGGTAGCGGCTAAATCCATGCGTGCCTATGAAAGTCTCCGGAAACAGATTGGTGAACATACAGCGGTTCGCCGGTATGTGACACTTGTACATGGACAGATGGAAGGCGACCATGGAGAAATTCGTTTCCCTCTGGGGCGTAGCAGCAAAGACCGGATGAAGTGGGATGTACAGCCGGAAACAGGAAAACCGGCGGTAACCCATTTCCGCGTAATTGAGTATATGAAACATTATTCCTATCTGGAATGCCGTCTGGAAACCGGACGTACACATCAGATCCGCGTTCACATGGCGCATATCCGTCATCCGGTAGTCAACGATCCGCTCTATGGATGGAAGAAGGATAATTTCCCAATTCAGGGACAGGCACTGCATTCCCGTACATTGGATTTGATTCATCCGGTTACCGGGAAACCCATGCATTTTGAGGCGCCGATACCAGAAGATTTTCTGGAATGCCTGAAAATTGCAAGGGATGCATAAGCAAATTTTTGACAATGAAGAACAGGTAAAGTACAATAAAAGTTACCGACGGGGACGTACTGGTTTCGACAGGGGTCACTGTATCATAAATAGCGAGCCGGGGTTCCATCTGCCCGTAAAACGGTGGGAAAACATAAAAGCAAACAATGATTTTGCTTTAGCAGCTTAATTTAAACTGCTTGCCTCTTCGGAGTATTCCTGTGACTTCGGACAGGCATCAACCAACAGGATACCAATGAGAGACTTCCGGTATCTCGGCGGGAAACAACACCGGAATAGATAAAGGCAGTTTGTTCCTGTACGAAACTTTATCGAATTCATAAAACAGTAACTGCGCTCGGAGAAGTTTATGGGGCAGGCCTTTTGGACAGGGGTTCGACTCCCCTCGTCTCCACCAGAATAAGACAAGGATTACAGAAAGGAAGATACTTTCTGTAATCCTTTTTTGTATTGGATGCTAAAAGGTTTGCAAGGAGGAGATTTCATGTGCGGTGGAGTGTTTGGAAGAAGGTGGCCTCTGGGATGTGACGCCCACCATCCAGAACGGGCAGTATGTCCATGATGTGATGGGCGTGGCTGATGCCAACGACAAACAGTGGTACCTGACGAAACTGGAAAAGAAAGTGAACAAAGACACCATACCTCTCATGAAAGCCGCTGATAACAGCTATGCCCTCTACCGCCTGGATATTGACAGTCTGAGACAGCGCATGGGAGATCTCCGCTTCCGGAATGTGAAGAATGACTCCGGCATCTGGGCCCGGGATTTCCATGGCGCCTATGAAGGACAAGGGACAGAAAACCGGTACAACGGTTTCCAGCTGGGCTATGACTACGCCGCCAATGAAAAGAGCGTTTACGGTTTCTTCGCAGAACGGAATATTTCCAATCCGAAATACAGCCATGGTTCTTCTAAGGACCATGCCCTTGTCGGCGGCCTTTACGGCACCTGGTTGGGCGACAGCGGTGTATACACCGACGTGGTAGCTAAGTAGGGCCGGGACGATACCGGCCTTAAGAGCTGGGGCGGATATCCGGACAGTGCTAATTATCGTACACATAATGAAAGGCTCTCCGTAGAATGGGGAAAGACCTTCACCCGTGATGATGGCCTCTTCGTGGAACCGGAAGCCCGGATGGTATTTGGCCGTCTGGGAAGCAAAGACTACACCACCAGTCGCGGCAGGACGGTACATATGGGGAGCTATGACAGTGCCATCGGACGCCTGGGCATCCTTCTGGGCAAACGGGTCACCGAAGGGGATCATCCCTATGACTACTACCTGAAATTCTCGCGGTTCCATGAATTCGGAGGGGAAAGAAACTTCCACCTCGCAGCGCCTGACGGCGAAACCATGGACTACAGCGAAGACTACCGGGACACATGGCAGGAAGCCGGTTTCGGCGGCACCTGGCACGTCAACGACCACACCAGCCTTTACGCAGACGCAGAAAGAAGCTTTGGAGGGAACTGGCATAAGAAATGGCAGTGGAACCTGGGCATTAACTGGCAGTTCTGATAGAAGACAATCAAAAAAACGCACGGCTCAGACCGTGCGTTTTGGCGTAAGCGAGCAGAAATCAGGCAGATGGTAGACTTCATAGATATGAGCTCTTTCTGTGGGTTTACTACAAAAGAAACGGATGATGTGGACTGTTGGGGCTTTATCCCTTTTGAATCATAAGATGTGACATTGTAATAGAAGGAAGCATGTTGACTTTTATCGATATGCATAATACAATGTAGCCAGGAATATCGATAAATATCGTTATACAGAAAAGAGGGAATGTAAATGATTAAACCAATTACAGGAACAGCAAATTTTGATGCAGCTATTGCCAAAGGCGATGTAATCGTAGGGTTTTCTGCTCCATGGTGTGGGTTCTGCCGTAAGATTCGTCCGGTTATGGAAAAACTGTCCGGTGAAATGGATATTCCATTCTATGGAATAAATATTGATGAAGATAAGGAACTGGCTGAACGCTATAATGTAGAAACCATTCCGGATATTTTCTTCTTCCGCGATGGAAAACCACTGGGCAGTATTATTGGCTATGGTAATGTAGGATATAAAGAACTCAAAGAATTCTTTGCACAGTATCGGTAAGTAACAGAGTGCATGTCTGTATATACAGGCATGCACTTTTTGTGTCTGATTAATGGCAATGGGGACATAACAATAAACTCGATCGAATGCGATTATGGACACGAATTCATTGGAGAGGCTTGCCTTTTAATACTATGCGAACTCCACAGGATTACATAACGCTTTGACTCATATAAAATGGCATTCATCAAAATGCAGATGAACAGAGGGCGGCAAGCGCACTAAAATTCTTTCTCTGGAGAGAGGGACAATCAAAGATGGTGGAAAATAGAATACTCTATGTCTGTGTGAAGGAAAGCGTGCGGCACATTTTCCGTAATGGAGAGAGAGGGGGAATGACGACAAGGGCTTGTCGTCATTGGCTGTAAGTCCATAGAATTATGAAATCTTTGATTTCCATACTATTGACAGCCCGGTCTTTGCTGGCTGGTGGTGGAAAGTAGAATGCTGTATGTTGGGATACAGGAAAGCGTGCTGTTGTACGTTTGACTCTTATTCAGCTTTAAAGCAGACCATAAGGCTGCAAGAATGGTTATGCCATTCTCGGCTCAGGATGGTGCAATCCTTGCAGATTACAGGAGTAAAGCGGAATGTTCTATTCTTGCAAAAGGTAAGAATGCAAAAGCTGATTAACGGAAGCATGCGAAACGTTTCCCGTTCTGGAGAGAAAGGGGGACCATTCGCTTTAGCGAATGGTGGAAAGTAGAGTCCACTATGTTGGAATGTAGGAAAGGTTGCAAATGTTCAGAATCTTTTTTCTCCTGCAGAAGGTGCGCTTCTGCACAACCTTCACATCGCCCTGAGTCGTATGCATGGTGGACTGGTCTGCAGTCACGGGGACCGACGAATGTCGGTGGAAAGTAGAATGCTGTATGTTAAGCAGTGGGAAAGTATGCCGATGTGTTCCGTCTGACATGTCTTGCGACATTAAACTTTCTAATATCGCTTGCACAGCGCATGGCTTAGTGATATTATC
>OBLF01000828.1_pt1 | contig 30280 bp, 24 predicted proteins | sample 1519231 | NCBI WGS metagenome assembly OBLF01 (sample SAMEA2602895, study PRJEB22501) | metagenome | reverse complement strand
TTTAACTTCATCAACGGTGTTACGCCCTTTGCCGACGGCGGCATCGTCTATGGCCCTACACTTTCGATCATGGGCGAGTATGCGGGGGCAAGGTCAAACCCCGAAGTGATTGCACCGCTCAATAAACTAAAATCGATTATCGGTGATGGTGGTAATGGTGGCGGGCGATTGGAGGCGCGCCTGCGCGGACGTGATATTGTGCTGGCGATGGCTAACGAAACACGTATCAGTAGACGGAAAACAAACATCAAATTGTAAAAATGTATATACACGGACAATTTTATAATGAAAAGAACGAGCGCATCGAGGTGCACATTCTCATTCGAGGTGATCGCACAAATGAAGTTGAAATCGGAGCTGAAAGCTGCGGCATCAACTGGACGGATGACCCCGTGGAGATTGAAAGTCAGGTCAGCGACACCTTTGATGTACTGCTTAAATACCAGGCTACCGTACGCCTGCTGGTAAAGAATTTCATTCCTGACCTGTTCTGTGCTTCCTGCCGTGATGCTGTAGTAAATATCTATCGCGAGGGAGAATGCCTCTTTGCAGGCTTTATAGAACCGCAGACCTATTCGCAACCTTATAATGAGGAAGAAGACGAAATCGAACTCAGCTGTATCGACGTGCTGACGGCCCTGCAATATGGAAAGTACCGAAATGTCGGCGTGCAGGGTATCACCTATAAGGAGGTGAAAGAGAACGCTGGACAGCGCAGTTTCTTAGATATCATCCGCGAGTTGCTGTCAGGCCTGTCGAATAATCTTGATATTCTTGGGAAGCAAAGCCTGGCTTGTTATTATGACGGCAGTATCGGAATGAATAAATCGGAGCCTACATTCAATATTTTCTCACAGATAGGCATTCATGAACTGTTGTTCCTCTCTGATAATGAAGATAATGTGTGGACGGCAGAAGAGGTGCTGACTGAACTGCTGAAGTATCTTAACCAGCACATCGTACAGCAGGGATTTTCTTTCTATATATTTTCATGGGAAAGCATAAAAAAGGCAGAAAATATTGAATGGAAAGACCTTTACAGCAACAAAGATTCGAGAATATCTCACAGGCTGATAGGGATAACGACAGATAAGGCGGTAGGTACGGATACCACTATCAGTGTTGGCGAAATCTATAATCAGCTGCTATTAACCTGTAAGGTGGAGAAGATGGAGAGTCTCGTCGAAAGTCCATTAAAAGAAAGTGAATTGGGGAGCTATTTCATGGCACGTCAAAAATACATGTCAGAACTGATCAGCTTAGGCGATGGCAAACGAGCTTTGAGAGGCTTTTATGAAATGGTATTCAATGGTGATACAGATTATTATGATGGTAGTATTGTAGATTGGTATGTGTGGATAAAGCGGCATCCTGAGTGGAAATTTCTGATGCATGATAATATAGCCAATGCTGATAAAGACCTTAATAGCTATTTCGGACAAGATGGTAAGAATCAACAAGCAATGTTGCAATGGCTCGGTAAGCATCTTGGAGCAGGGCTTGTTTCTTATGGCAAGGTGGAGCGGGCTATGGCAAGGAAAGATAACAGCCCCGTGTCGAAAATCAACATGGAGACTGTACTTGTGCTGTCAGTGAATGGCAATGGGAAGAACAGCCCCTCGGAGGCTTATCCCAATGTGGAAGCCCTTCATGAGGCTATTCCCTATGCTACTTATGTGGGGCAGCATTCAGGTGGTGTATTTTCTCCTGTCGATGAGGAGACTATAAATTACATTGTATTTTCAGGAAAAATGCTACTAAACCCAATTATGGAAGTAACAGGTAGATATAATGATCTCAGAACAAAGGAGTGGATATTAATGCCATTTGCAGGCAAGGCGTCTGATAGTAAGGTTCCAATTAACATTGTAAAGAACAAGTCGAAAGATAAGTGCTATTATACACGCCTGTTTTGGAAGCAACAGGTGTCTGATCCGCGACAAAATGAAGAAGCACTATGGGATAAAGAAGGTGATTCGGGATGGTCCCCATTTACGGATACAGCACCTGAAGAGTACGAGTTTAAATATAGCAGTGTAGGTGACGGAACCGACAAAATCAGCAAAGTAGGACTCGTAGCCTGTATGCTTATTATCGGAGACAAATGCGTCGTTGAGACAGGGAGTGGTTCACAGATGGAAGATTTTGAGTGGCGTAAATACAAAGAACGCTCGTAGTGCAGCAGTGATGATGAATACTACGCGCAGAGTTTTACTATTGGATTTGACCCCAAGATTGGTGACAAGTTAGTTGGTCACGAGTATGACCTGCAGAACAACATCAGCTGGAAGCATGGCGTAGACAGTGAAGGCATGGCTATACCTATTCGGAAACGTGACCATGTGGCTGGTGCAGTAAAGTTTATCGTTCTTGGTCCGGTGAATGTGCTTTGGAGTGATATCACACGTCGTCATCCTACATTCTTCAGACATACCAAGTGGACCGAAGATGCCATTCCGCTGCTGGCACACATCAGTTCTATACAGATAAAGTCTTTCGAGGTGAAGGTGGTGAGTGACAATGGAAAGACGGAACTGCTCGGGGATGATCATGACATCGTATATATGAGTGCTGCACAGAGTTCGTTCTGCAACCGCAAGGATGACCTTGAGTTCAAGGTTACTTCTGCCCTGACATATGACGAATGCATGCAGATAGGTGTCAAGAATGCCCTTTGCCTTTCTACTCCCGTAGGCGTTGCCAGCGGTGATGGTATACTTACATTGTATAATCGGGTAACCGATAGTATCGCCAAACCCGAACTGCTCTATGTGAACAGCTACTATCAGGAATATCATGCGCCACGGGTGATCATGACACAGCACATGACGGATATCCGCGGAGGGTTTGTAGATCCGTTTGCGCACTATAGGCATAATTTTCTAAACAAGAACTTCTTTGTGCAAGGTATCAGTAGAAACCTTGCAGAGGGAACGGCAGAACTGACATTAAAGGAAATAGACCAATGATTGATATCAAGATGTTTGCCCGAAAGCGGGCTGAGGGAACTGGCAGGGGTGGCAGCACAACGCCCTGGACACAGAGTGACGACGTGCGGCATGCACTATCGGCAGACAAGGCTACGTTTGCAGAACAGGCAGACAAGGCACTGCAGGCAAACGAAGCTGCCCGGGCCGCCTATGCCGATAAAGCGCGGGCCTTGGCAGAGGACAGCCCTGCATATGACGAGTTCCTGCGCAAGGATAAGGAAGATACTGCAAAGGAATTGATAAATTTCCTCAAGGGCATCACTATCGGAGATATTAAAATCAGTTATGATGAGACGAGTGGCGCACTTTCGCTGACACGTGTTTCGGATACAAGTAAGGTTGCGGGGCTGTATGCAACAGGAGGATTGACAGCATTTGGTGCAGGCGCCGTGCAGGGTAGTGGTAGCGAAAGTGGCGGCACAAGCTATGAGCGCCTGGACCGCTGGAGCGACTACACTACCGCAAAGGCGGCAGCTGTCCTCTCGGCTTTCCTCGGTAAGGACCTTCATGAGCGATTGAAGAAAGTAGAAAGTGGCGCGTTGACCTCGGTCGACTGGTCGATTATTCAGAACAAACCTACTTCAATGCCTGCCAGCGACGTGCCAGCCTGGGCCAAGGCAGCGACAAAACCGACTTACGCCTGGAGCGAAATCACAGGCAAGCCGAACACCCTGCAGGGGTATGGCATCACCAATGCTGCAAGCATATCACACACGCATGCTTTTTCTGCATTGACAAACAAACCTACAACTATAGACGGCTATGGTATCGTCGATACATTCAAGACGCACAGAGAAGTCAATTTCGCACCTGACGAGGCTGGCTATTATGCCGTGATGACAACGAAGTCCGGAATTGATGAGACGTGGCGACATGTGATTTCGATGGACTGGTCGAAAAATGACAGCGTGAACTGGATCAGTCAGCTTGCGCTCCCTACTTTTGTAAACAGTGACGTGTACTATCGTAAGAACGAGGCACAGGGCAAGCAAATCAAAGACGCGAAATGGATAAAAATTTGGGATGAAAAGAACCTGACGAAACTCTCTCAGCTCACTGATGATGTTGTGACGGGGAAATACCTGTCTCTCGCTGGTGGAACGATGCAGGACACGAGTATGGTTCACAATCTGAATTCTGAATTTGTAGGAGGTAAGCATTTCTCTAAAATACTGACCTCAGACGGAAATGTATATCAGCTAAGTTTAGGTGTCAGTACAGAGGGAGGAAGTGGAAATGGTTATCGATGCGTTACAAAAGTGGCTGGTTTACCGGTATGGTCTGTTAACAAGCTTATTTTAGCAATAGCATCAAGACATAAAGGAGTCGGCATTATCACTATTCTCTTCCGTGTCAGGGCTCAACGGACAGATTATGAGGTTGATATCCGTGCAATGGGAAGTTTCGAATATTCTCCAAATCAATTGCGTTTTTATTATAATGCTGATACGGCAACGTTTTCCATCTGGACTGTCTTTTCAGATTATGACACAACGGATTTTTCAACGATATTGTATGGTGAACATGGATACATCACTCTAAATGGTGACAATACCTATTACAAAAAATTGCCTTCAGATGTTGGGACACAACTTAAATGCAATGTAAACAGTGCAACAAGATTAGATAAACCCCGTACAATCTGGGGGCAGAATTTTGACGGCACAGGCAACGTCACGGGGGCGCTAAGCAGCGTGACGAACATCAACAATCTGCTGCATTTCACTGGAAACAATATCGGCATTGGTACAAATACTCCTATTTACAAGCTTGACGTAAACGGCAACGCGCGAATTACTGATGAGTTGCTCGTGGATAGTTATCTGAACCTCGCTAACAACAAAGGAGTGCGCTTGCGAGATAAGGAGGGTGGTAATCAGCGTGCACTGTTTATTTCAGAGTCCAACGCGGTTTATTTCGGTTGCAATGATCGTCCGCTCTATACGCTCTTCGAGGGCAGTGAGTTGCAGTTCAACATCTACCAAAACGGCTGGCAAACTGCGCTCATTATCAGCCGTGACAAAACAGCACAGTTCCACGGAAATGTGTTGGCCATGGGTGGGGTGACAGCCTACACTACATCGGACCGCAGACTGAAAGAAAATATCAAGGCCGTGGACAGCATGAAAGTAATTCGTAGCCTGGGCGGAACCTGGCAGTTTGATTACAAGGGTACGGGTGAGCACAGTGTCGGATTTATTGCGCAAAACGTGAAAGGAAGTGCACTGAAGAGTATGGTTTATACAAATGCTGACGGCTACATGAAGCTGAACTACCTCGACACGCGACTTATTGCACTCGCATTCGGAGCAGCTGTACAAGTTGACGATAAGGTAGAAAGATTAAAGAAACGGGTAATGGAACTTGAAAAGGAAGTCGAATCCTTAAAACATAATTAATTATGAAGAAACTGATAAAATGGTTAGCCGATAAGTTCGGCGTAACAACGGTAAGAACAGAAGTCAGGACTGTGGTCAAGGAAAAAGAGGTATTAAGGCACTTTTTCCCAAAAGCCGGAACGGTTGAGGGCGATTTAATCGTCGAGGGAGACCTGCTCGTCAAGGGCTCTCTTACTGTGACAGGCAGCGTGACTTGTTATAAAGAGAAAGGAGGCCCGGCATGAGCATCGTCAATGGCATCATACAGGCTCCCGTCAGCATTGCGGACGTGAAGACCGTGCTCGGTGAGACGAGTAACGACCTTGCAACGCTTTGCAGGAGCGACAAGATAAACATGTGGGCAAAGTTCAAGCCTGTGGAACTGAATAAGCCTTTCACCTCCGACGAGTTCGATTTTGCAAATAGGAAATGGCGTGACAATGCAACGTGGTTCAAGGGTGCAGACTTTGCAGGTCTCGGGATATGCGGTATAAAAATCGCACATGGTAACACTTTGCAAAGCTTGACAGAATTATACGATAAAGGCTTGGGCAACTGGTCGCGTGTGAAAGTAGGCTCTACTTTTGCATGCCCCTACCGGCTGTCTGATTTCATAGGCTACAAGCATGCTGCAACTGCACCTTTTAAAAGGCCTTCTATTATGATTGAAGGGACAAAAAACGGCAGTATTACTGCTATTATGATGATTAAAGATGTTAGTATTGATTATGAACTTAATATATATAATATAGGTATATTAGCAGAAACATATTTCGGGGTGGCCTTAAAAAATGAATCAGGACAAATTGTTTGTTTTAAGACTTCTAATGAGCCCTTGAAATCAGGAAATGCAAGTGTAGATATAGAAAATGCAAATTTGGATATAGGAGCTTACAAAGCATATGCGTTCTTAAGTTCTGTACCACTTGCATTAAATAGACCTCCAGTGAAAGCTATTTACTACACAATTCACGGATTTAGTGCTTCAGAAACTAAAGTTACATCTAATCAATATAATATTGAAAAATATTATGTTATACAAGCATATGAAACAATTAAAGGAGAAATTTGTGTAAAAATAAAAATCGATAAATCTTATCCCGGGGGGTCGACAAACAATTTTTATGTTATGTTGAGATTCTCTTCTACAGAAATGGATTCTCCGATGATAAAAGGGGAACAAGCATATAATTTCGAGCATGTCAATCCTGGCGAAACATATACTCATTTTTTTAATGGTATACAAACAGGCCAAAGATATCGATTAGAATACATTTTTATGAAAAAGACCGATCAGGTCCCTGTCAAAATGATTGACTTAAATGATAACTTAGAGACAACTTAAATTAGTAACAATAAACATACACAAACTATGGAAGTAAAAGTAAAAGCAATTGCCGGCTTCAAGGCAAGTGTTGAAGCAGTAGGCGCAAGTACAACTATTAAGGCGGTCGTTTCTGTTGAAAGCGATAAGTATGCAAATATCGAAAATGGTAGCGTTTGCAGTAACGATGATATAAACAAACAGCTCGCAACTTTCGCGCATTTCGGAGGTATCAACATCAGTTATCTTACAACTGACGAAGACGAAATCATTGCAGCTATTACAGATGTTACAAAATTTGTGAAGTACTGCAAGGCAAACGCAGCGAAGCTCGGCACAGTCAGTGCAACAGAAGCAAAAGAAAAGTAAATAACAAAGTAATTTAGTAAGAATTAAAGTAAGAATGAAAGTAAAAACGATTAAGGCAGTTGAAGCCTACAGGGCATTAAAAGCGTTGAAAGTAAGCGGTATGAGTGATGATGCGATGCTTGCGGTGTGGAAGAACCTCAAAGCCTTGCGCCCTATCTCAGAGACTTACGATAAAGACATCGAGGAGGTGCGCGCAACGCTTCAGGATGAAGAATTTGAGAAAATGCAGCAGCGCGTCAAGGAAGCGCAGGAAAGGGAACTACATGCAAAGGAAGAGGCACGTGACATGACTGCAGCTGAAAAACGCGAAATCGCAGAAATAAACGAGTGGTTCGCTGTGTGGAACAAAAAAGGCAAGGAGTATTTCAATTCGTTGTCGGAAAAAGAAGTTGAAGTGGATATCGACTCTCTCGACGCCTCAGAACTTCTTAAGTCGTTCAAAAGCTCGGACAGAACGTTCGAAGATGTGGCAACACTTGATTGGCTGACAAAGTAGTATATAGCCAATTAAATAATCTCCCGGGAGTGAAAAAGAAGCCCCCGGCCTGTTAATAGTCATCTCACCTACATATTAACCAAAAGCACCATATGTGCGACCGGGGGCTAATACCCTCGTTCACATATGGTGCTTCTTAATTATGCAAGTGAGATAATGCAAAGATACAAATTTTATTGAATATGAAGATAATAGACATCTTGAAATTTAACAGGGAATTGATAAAAAGGCTTCGCGAGGCTGGTATACGTCTGAAAGACGAACGGTATATAGACCTCTATAATGATTATACAGAACTACGTCGGCATGGTGAGAAAGTTTCCTATATCGTATTAGTTTTGTCAACTCGCTACGCCGTGAGTGAGCGTACCGTGTACAGCCTTATAAAGCGGATGAACCGTGAGTGTAATATATTTGCAGTATGATTGTTGATGAATATTCTTTCTCTTTGAGCGATATGCCGACCTTTGCAATCCACTAAAAAACAAAATTTATGAAGAAACAATATCTTTCAGCACCGCTTCCCTTTCAGGGACAGAAGCGGATGTTTGCAAAAGAGTACATCAAAATACTCCAGCAGTTCCCTGACAATGCGACCTTCGTGGATCTTTTCGGTGGCAGCGGTTTGTTGTCACATATCGCCAAGCATCAGAAGCCGAACTCCACCATAGTATATAATGATTTTGACGGCTATCGTAAACGACTGGAGGCATTACCCCAGACGAATGCCCTGCTGGCTGAACTAAGGGCAATAGTGAATGTTCCACGTCACAAGCCAATATTGGGAGGGACACGGGAACGCGTACTGTCCTGCATACGCAGGCATGAGTGTACCTACGGATATGTCGATTATATAACACTGTCCTCATCATTGATGTTCTCAATGAAGTATGCTACCGAGTTCTCCGACTTTGAAAAGGAGACCTTATATAACAATATTAAGGTTGTAGACTATCCGTCTTGTAGCGATTACCTCGACGGGCTGGTCATTACCTCCTGTGATTATAAGGAGTTGTTTGAGAAGTACAAGGACGTGCCTGGTGTGGTGTTCCTCGTCGATCCTCCATACCTGAGTACAGATAGTAAGACCTACAAAATGTACTGGAAACTGTCCGATTATCTTGATGTGCTGACCATACTCACCGGTCACCGCTTCATCTACTTCACCTCGAACAAGTCTTCTATAATAGAACTCTGCAAATGGATAGGTAAGAATAAAATTATAGGCAACCCCTTTGAAAACTGCCACCATAAGGAGTTCAATGCCCACATGAACTATAACTCTTCTTATACGGATATCATGCTTTATACAGATGCCGTTTAAACCATATTCTAATGCCATTTGAACGATGAACAAATACTATCAGATGCTGGATAAGATTTTGGAACAGGGAAAGCCCCAGGCCAATAAGAAAGGTAATATTCGCTATCTTCTAAATGAGCAGCTGTCGTTATCACCTGCAGACCTGCTTGATATATTCGAGAGCCACGGCATAGCAAGAAAGAAATTGAAAAATGAGCTGCAGCTGTTCATGCAAGGCGAGCGACAGGTGGAAAAATACCGTGAGGTAGGCATCAACTGGTGGGACTATTGCGGAAGCGTGCTGGTGAACAGTTATCCGACCTACTTTGAGAAGCTCCCGCCACTGATTGCCAAGATAAACCGCGAGAAGCGTAATAGTAAGAATTATGTGCTGTTCCTCGGTGAAACAGGCGCAGAAAGCAACCAGGCACCATGCTTGAGTCTGGTTCAATTCCAGATTGATGACGGAGAATTGGTTTTGTCGGCCTATCAGCGAAGCAGTGATGCGAACCTCGGACTACCGGCCGATATATACCACCTATATCTCATGGCACGACAGATAGACCTGCCACTAAAGAATATAACGTTGAACCTTGGAAATGTGCACATATACGAGAATAATATAAACCGTACGAAGCAACTTCTTGATGGTGATGAGAGTGTGAAATTTGACTTGAATGTTTGAAAGATAATGATAAGAAACAAGAAACGCCTCGATTTTCTCTGGGGCGTTTTTTACATTGGGGAAGGAAGCCAAAAAAGAACATTTCGTTTTATAAGCTGGAACGCTTCGTTTTATTTCTTCGGAACATTTCGTTTTGCGGATTATATAATAATCAATAGGCCACATCGTAGCCCATGACTGCCCATAGGCGGTGGCATAGTTCTCATTGTTGAGGTTTCCATAGGCCATTACGGGATTTTTATCACTCAATCGCGAGGCACGTAGCTGCACTTGATACTCCCGTTTCGTGCGAAGATCGGCACTGGCAAAGCCAAACCATTTATCAAGGAAATTGGGTTTCACTTGTATATCCAGTACTTGCTGGCCATCACCATCGTCATTTCCCGTATGTTTTGCAAGCTCAGATTGCTTCTCATAGAGTTTAATCTTGTCGGCAGCTACTACAGGAAGCTGACCAAGAATGCTTCCTCCACCAAAGACATCCTTACCATTCATCTTGAGACGAATGGGCTTTCCGTTCCAAAAGAGCTGCCCATTACGCTGTTCAACGCCAGGAAGTTTGCGGATAAGCACGTCAAGTCGGTCGCCCTCTTCTAACTTAAAAGCCTCTGGATGGAACACAACGGTGTCGCCACTCATGGTGATACGCGGCATCTTTGCACTCACTTGAACCTTTTGAAGCATGATGGCTGTGGGATGAAGTGCTATTGTGCCCATATCAACGGAATCCGAACTTTCCATACCATAGCCATAATCCACGATACGAGTAGAGTGATAACCAATGCTTGAAAACGTGAAAGCGATTCGCCCTTCCATCCATACATCTGCTACAAAATGACCGAGACTGTCGCTTGTATAATCGTTAGTTATGGTCCAATTATCACTGCCTTGACCACTCTGAACGGCTTTAATGGTAACACCACTCAAGGGTTGTCGTGTTTCAGCATCTATGACAATACCTTTAAAAACGTCAGCATGTAGGGATAAACTCCATACACATAAAAGGACAAGGAACAAGGATTTTAACAACTGTTTCATTGGTTTTCTCATTGATATTCAACGATTTCTATATCTATAGTCAATGCCAATTTTTAGGTATTAGAAACATAAAAGCATGGCACTTGCTTGCAAATATAAAAGTTTTTCGTCATAATAACAAGTGATTTCTTGGCTAATTATAGAATTAATTGCATCATTTGGTTTCAAGTTTCCCTTTTTTATCGTATCTTTGTCGTAACAGATTAAAGAAAGAAAACAAAGAAAAATGAAGAATATTATCAAAGAATTACGTCGCAAGGACCACCCACATGTGCTGGGAGCCTTAGACATTTTCAAATATATTGGACCGGGATTACTCGTTACTGTGGGCTTTATCGACCCGGGAAACTGGGCAAGTAACTTTGCCGCGGGGTCGGAATATGGCTACACTTTGCTTTGGGTGGTGACACTATCAACGATTATGCTCATCGCCCTTCAACACAATGTGGCCCATCTTGGCATTGTAACCGGCCTGTGTTTAAGTGAAGCTGCCGTTAAATATTCACCCAAATGGGCAGGTCGTCCCATTGTAGTGAGCGCGATTTTAGCCAGCATCTCGACCTCACTTGCAGAGATATTAGGCGGTGCAATCGCGTTACAAATGCTCTTCGGTATAAGCATTCCAACGGGTGCAGTGCTTACAACGGTGGCCACACTCATTATGCTTTTCACGAACAGTTATAAGAAAATGGAACGCGCTATCATAGGATTTGTATCGATGATTGGCCTGTCGTTTATCTATGAACTCTTTTTAGTTGACGTGCATTGGCCGTCAGCTTTGGAGGGCGCTTTTGTGCCTTCAGTTCCTGAAGGGTCGCTAATGATCATCATGAGTGTATTGGGTGCCGTCGTGATGCCACATAATCTCTTCTTGCATTCTGAGATAGTTCAGAGCCGAGAAATACACTTAGAAGGAGACGAACGCATTCAACACATGTTGAAATATGAATTCTTTGACACGCTGTTTTCCATGATTGTGGGGTGGGCAATCAATTCCGCCATGATCTTACTTGCGGCAACTACGTTCTTCGCTCATGGCCAACATGTCGAAGAACTGGCTCAAGCGCAGGCCATGCTCCACCCACTTCTCGGGCACAATGCAGCCAATATCTTTGCTATTGCCTTACTCCTTGCCGGCATATCCAGCACAATCACGAGTGGAATGGCAGCCGGAAGTATCTTCTCTGGGCTATTCGGTGAGTCGTATAATGCCAAAGATACGCACTCCATTGTAGGCATTGTGTTGTCTCTTGGCATAGCTTTGCTGTTGATATTCTTTATTGGTGACCCGTTCAAAGGACTGATTGTATCGCAAATGTTCCTATCAATTCAGTTGCCTTTCACGATGTTTCTGCAGATAAGTTTAACCTCTTCACCCCGCGTTATGGGCAAATATGCCAACAGTTTGCCCAATAAGCTCTTCCTTTATGGCTTAGCTGGCATCGTAACGCTACTGAATATATGGCTCCTTATCGAGAGTTTTACATAGAGAAAAGCCACAAAAGGCCATGCGTTTTCATTGCAAACAGCCTATAATTAGAAGTTAACAATGTAATGATGTTTATGCTTTGACGTGTCGAAAACAATGATTCCACACAGAAAAAGATCGTAAGTTCGCGTGGCCTTTTGACTCTCTTGCACACGTTTCCAGAATGCTTTTGTGTCCTTGTTATCGTTGATTCCCTCTAAAATGAGAATGGAATCATCTGTTGCCACCTTACAAAGGGCCTCATAAACAGCCTGATAATCCTCGGTCATGGATAGCCTTGCGATACGAAACGCGTGAGGAATCGTCTTGCTATCTATCGCTTGAAAGACTGTCTTTCGACATCCTTCATGCACATAAACAGCATAAGGTTGTTCTGCCGAATGATAGTCAAACCAATGCGAAGCCTGTGCATAGTTGGCCAAACGGAAATAGAGTCGCCCCTTTTTCTTCGTGGCATGATCGAATGATTTGAATCTCATTTTCAGCTCATCATAGGCATAATAGGGATAATGTTCCGTCAAAACATAGCGTATAAAGCTATAGGCTGAGGGAGATTGAACGCCAAATCCACGCGAATATCCCATGCGATGAATCCAATTCCAAACCCATTTGACGCGGTATTTCAAAGCTTTTACGAACATCTATTGATAGTGCTTATGATACTGAAAATCTGATTTTATAGTGCAATATTCGTCATTTTTTGCGATATATGCAAGAAAATTATGCACGAAAATCTATCAGAAAGGCTTACAACAAAGCTGCTTTTTCTTAGAAAACTCACTCCCTTCATCTCATTTTTTCATTCAAAAAATTTCCTTTTTGCTTTGAGATTGTTTATCTTTGTCTGCAAAATAAAACGTCAAAACGTATGAAAAAACAACTCAACTTTATTCTTTTATGCCTGTGTTTTGCCTTGACTTCGCATGCACAACAACAGTTTTCAATCCCTAATGCAGATGCTATTGGGTTTAGTAGGAACCGATATGAAGTAATGGTTTATACGAAAATAGGTGAGCAACGCTATATACAAAAGCGATTAAATATAGACATAAAGAAAACCAAAGACAATGATTATCCTAATAAGTTGCTGGTGAATTGGAAACTCTTTTCTGACGAAGATACGCTTACACTCAATAATATTGAAGCCCAAAATGAAGTATTTTACGAGGTAAACGACTTACAGTCAACCCCTCTGAACACCTTTATGGGGAAGTCGTTTGTGGTGCACGACAATAAGAAATGGCGTCGTGATGCCGACAGGGTCACCTATATGCTGAAATTCTTAAGACCAGATCTCAGCATCGTTCAACAGCTTTTCTATGGTGAAAAAGAGCGATATAACCATCAATTTACACTATCTAAGACCGTTCCTGATACGCTTAAAACCTGGCGTTCGGTGCGTTCTGATTTCCTCTTACCATTGGTTTTGACGCTTAAAAATGGCAAAAATGTCTTCATTTTCTATGATAGAGGTGTCTCCTATATCATGTTTCCAGACGCCAAAGGAGGCCTTTTGTATAAGGTTCACTCTGAAACAACCGCTGCAAAACTATCTCCTGCCCCTGCGGAATATGCCGAAGCAAGTCCTTATGACTTCCTATATTTCTCCTTAAATAGCAAATATGTCCAAACGGAAACAGCCCAAGGAAAGTATAATCTGCTGAACTTATTGGGGCAAAATGTTTTGAAAGAGACCTACGATTCTATCCGTTGTGACAGCCGTTTCATTGTCGGCACACGCGGAAATGATATCGATGTGTTCAATCTCTACTTAGAAAAGCTTCAACTTGGAAAGCCAAGAATGGTGCATGAGATTACAGAATGCAAAGTGGGATGTATTGAAGTGCTAAACCAACAGGGTGCAGCCTACTACAATGAGATGGGAGAACAGATTAAAGAACCCACGAAATATCCAATCTTTGTGTGTGGAACAGTAGCGAAATGGACGTATTCTCTTATCAAGAAGAAGGGCGAACACCTCATGAAACACTATACTTTTGGTCCTGGAACTCGGGAAGAAGAGGACAAACGCTACCTGCTTTCAGGCTGCCTTTCAACAGACTCTGTGACCTTCCTTAACTGGAGTAAGGAGTTCACACGCAGTGAAAACAGCGACATTCTCCATCAACTCAACATCCATCCAAAGTGGATTCGTGTAGGCAGGAAAGGCAAATTTGGTATTATTGCCTATGATTATGTCCAACCAAAATACGTAGAACCCAAGTGCATTATGCCGAAAAAAGATGATTGGAAGGATCCCGTTTACCTCTACCCTGTCGTGAAATGCACGGGGAAAGTATTGCTTCCAATAGACAATGACCAAGTAATTCTTAAAGAAGATGGACTGATTTATTTCTATAAAGACCATAAAATAGGACTCTTTCCACGCGACACAACACCCATTTATGATAGCATTGAGCGTGTAACGAAGTCTTTCTATACTATCAAAAAGGATGGCATTGCAGGATGGTATGACGTAAAGACCAACCGAGAATTTTTTGAATAACACCGCTCTTGAAGTCTAAAAAGATTTGCATTCACATTATCTTTAAGACAAACTATAAAGAAAAAGGCTCACATTTCCCAATAAAATAAGGAAGCGTGAGCCTTTGAAATAATATTAAACTCGCTGTCGACGGTTTTTTCTTTCTATGGCACCGTCAAACCATTGCTGAATGCTCAGCCTATAAAATCAATATCTAAAGCCCACGGTAAGAGTGATGTTACGGCCGTCGGCATGTGCATATTCGGCGTTACGTGCCATCAACATTGAAGCAGGCGTATAGTAAGTGTAGTTCAATAAGTTGGAAACAGCCAGACTAAAGTCCCATGATTTCACCTTCACACCAGCCATAAGGTTCAACAGATTGATACGTCTCACAATACCTTCTCCCTCATTATATACGCCCGAAGCATTCGGAGCAAAGCGGTTTCGCTTACCCGTGTGCACATATTGCAACTGCAAATAGGTGTTTTCTATAGGCGAATAGTTGACATACATGCCCAACTTTGCGGCAGGGATTGAGATATTCGACATATAGGTATCCCACTTTCCGGTAGACGATTTGAGCTTTCCTTCAAACCAAGAGAAGTTTGCTCCTGCTTTAAGATTAGGCAAGATGCGCGCGTCGGCACTGAGTTCAACACCATAAACCTTTTGAGGTGTGCGGTTAACTACCCAGAAACCATTCTCAATCTTAAGGTCGCTGCCAAGTTTTGAATAGGTATAGAAGAATGAACCGCTTAGTTGCAGCCAATGGTTGATATCAGAATAAGCACCAATCTCATAGTTATTTGTCTTCACTGGGGCTGTAGAAATCTTCGATAACACGTCAGCTTTGGCTGCACGAAGCGTGCGTCCTAAGTCAAAAATAGAGAATCCTTGTGAGTAAGCAACAAAGGGTTTGAAGGCAGCCACCTTGTTATAAGAGACTCCTACGTTAAAGGATACATTGTTATATCTTAGTGATCCGCCTGCCACATGCACCTCGGGATCGGTCACTTTGTTGCGAAGCACGTCATAATTTGGCACGCGAACATTAATGAAATCATAGCGCGCACCAAACTTAACATTAAGCCATTGCCACAACGTTGTCTTCGTTTGGAGGAATGGAGCATGGTTGTTGCTCGTCAGCCAAGGCATCCAATAGCGACCGTCTACAAGCGGTTGAGCGGTCTTGTTGAATAGATAGTCGTAGCCATAAACAAGATGTGTGAAGGCGTTATCAGAGAAAATAAGACGCGAACTGAATTGAGTTCTGAAACCAAACTTACGATCTTTCACTGCCGATTGACCGCTTGTACCTTCCCAACGCGGCTGAGCGGGGTTCGCTTTGCGGAAGTCGAAGATGGTATATAAGCTTGATCCAAAGATGGATGCTTCGAAATCAGTGTGTGAAAAGAGTTCACGTGAGGTGAATTTCAAGTAAGAATTGTGGTTATAACGAGTGCCTTCGTCTACGGCTTGAGGGTCTTTGTTGCCCAAAATACCTATAGCGGGCTTCTGAAGATACTTACCTGCTGAGGGAATTAGCTTTGTATCTTGCAGACTACGATAGAAATTATACATGAACTCCAATCGATTCTTGGGCGAAAGTGCATAGCCTAACTTCACAAGTGCATTCGTTGTATAGGTATCTCCAAGGCCATAGCGCGGAGAAATAAACTGTCCTGAGCCATCAACGCTACTTCCTGTGCGACCGAAAGCACCATTAACAAGGTAGTCAAATTTGCCTACTGTGCCATACAACTGCTGGTTCAGACGATATCCCTGACCGCGTTTCTGACGGAAAAAGTTATAGGTTGACCCCGAGAGCGATGTTTGTCCGGCTATTGATTTGCCTGTAACATCTTTCTTGGTAATAATGTTTATGAGTCCGCCGATAGCCCCATTGCCATATAAAGCCGTTGAACCCTTCACCACTTCTATATGGTCTATGGCTGAAACATCAATCGTTCGGATGTCTCTATCCGTAGATCTTAGTGGGGTAGATTGTGGGATTCCATCAATCAAAATCAAGGCACTGCGACCACGAAGTGACTGCGAGCGTGAACTCGTTGTATTGCTTGAGAGGGCCATTCCAGGTGTAAGCAAACCGAGAAGTTTAGACATATCCGGAGCAATCTTAGCCATTGCAGCAATCTGGTTGTGGTCGATTATCGTCACAGAAGCGGCAGCATTCGACTTCATCTCAGGTATACGAGTCGTACTAATGACAACTTCCTTAATCTGTTGTACGGAGTCAAATGGACTCTCTGTTTGCGCTTCACTCGGTGATACCACGGCAAACAGCATCGTAACAGGCAATAAAAATAACTTCATTTTCATCTTAATACAATCTTATTAAATAAATCTAACGTTTGCAAAGTTATAAAAAAGCGACGCAAAAGACAATACCTAAAACCAAGTAAAAGTTAATTTCACATGACCTCTTGCCTTAAAAATCTACCTAAGCATAAGGATTTTCCTTGTCAATCTTGGGTGAAATAATGATCAATACAACACATCATCTGTAAGCAACACGCGATTGTGACAATTCTTTATGGTATACTTCATCATTTCTATGATAATCAATAGAAAAATGATTCGATACAAATAAGCCTGTCATTAGCCCCATTTTACACGATGAAATGACATCTTTTAGAGACCAAAAAGGCATCTTTTACAATGTAAAAGATGCTCAATTGATTTATCACAAAACGTCTATTGAAGAAAAAAGAAATGGTTGTTTTAAGATAAATCTTTATTCGTTGAATCCTCTTTCAATTTCAATGAATACAAGATTCCGAGGTAAATATCTCACCATCACCAAGAATCATCCTCGTCATCAAACTCTCCAAACCAACCAGGCTTAGCGCCAACACCACCATCTGGGTCTCCTTCATTGATAGGGCGCTGGTCTGTTGTACCATCACCATCATTGTCTACCTGTGAGAAAGACAACAAGAAAGAATGTTCAACACATAGTTTTAACTCTTCCGTTTTAGGTTGAATATAGTTCTTTTTCATATATAACTCTCCTTATTTTACAACCACTTTTGTTCTATTAACAATATAAACTCCCGCAGGAAGAGTATTTATTTGCGATGCATCAGCAGCCACACACTGTCCTTGAAGATTATATACTGGACCATGCATAGGTTGTTTTGTTTTTACGCTTTGTATGCTTTCTATACCCATCACATTATCATAGGCTACATCATCAATCATGAACGTGAGAGGCTTAGCAGGGCTCGAAGTATTTACATTTGTAGCTATCCAACAACGGAATCCCTTTACTGGTAAAGCATTCTCTGTGTGATACCACTTCCCATCCTTTGCACCGAGCACATAAGAACGAGCAGGAACAACATTTGTTGTTTGGTTTATTTGTGTTCCACAGAATTGAATATCACCTGCATCTGTAGTTGTCGACTTAGCATTTTCCCGGAAAATTGGAACTGGGGCAGTTGGGAGTACAACGTTATTAATTGTATAATAAGGTGCCTGCACTACCACTTGCGAACCATCATTGAGTATTTTCGTATAAGAACCTGTTTGAACATTTGCACCTCTTGTAGTGCGCATAATATAAAGTTTTCCGGGTTCTATGACTATATCTCTATCGTTTGTGAGATCTACTTTCTCAAAATCGATACGTGTTGGGATAGCAGTATCCTGTCCTTTCAAACGAGCCAACTTAGCCTGATCACCAAAAGCAGTCTTGAATTGGGCTGCCGTAAGCGATACAGGTAACGTAATAGAACTCCATACTCCTACTTTGAAAGTACGTTTCAAGATAAGCGTATAGGCATTGGTAGGTACAAGCGACTGCTTCGTTAAATAGTCAAGTGATGTTTGCATCTCATCAAGTACCATATCTTCATCCCCACAATACTTCAATTGGAAGTTGTCAAAAGCAGTCCAATCAAGTTCCTTATCCGAGCCTTCAACCTTAATTCCTACATTAAGTTGGTCGCCATTAGTTGGTACATACACAAGGATTGAATTATTATATCTTCCTGTTTCAAAGAGTTTTGCGGCCTTAATATAAGGACTTTCCACTGCAACATCAACAGCTTTATACACCTTTGTCAACTCTTCTTTAGTATAATTGAACTCCTTCCCAAATACATTCAGCTCTGTAGATACATCAGAACGACCATCTGTAACACCCTCTACATTTGCTATAAGATTTGCCTTCATGGTGCTTCCTGCACCTGGACTATAAAAACCATCACATGAAACCTTATACCAGCCTTTCTTCAATACATTTACTTTTTGCATTACAGAACCATTAGCTTTAGCATTATTACCAAGGTTTCGAATAGAAGCTATCCAGTAACTTCCGTATAAACGTGTGTATTTATCAGGCCAATCATTCATCTGTCCCATACCCACATAGAAAGTATTAGGTGCCTCTTGATTGAAAGCATACTTAGAAGGAATCATAGATTTCTGTAAACCGGACACTACCCACTTACCAATATCTTTGTGACTTCTCATAAAATCGGGATCATTCAGTAGAAATGTAGCGTCAGCGGGCAACTCTGTAGAAGCAAACTGGGACTTAAACGCATCTTTGAGGTCCTTTAATGTAATAAATTTCCATTGCGCATTAGCCCCATAAGTAGTAGGATCAGTAGGATAAGTGAAATCTAATCTATTTGAACCTGATACCATTGGATCAACAACAAGATAGCGATTTCCATGTACAATTGCAGGTGTCGCATCGTTTTTACAGTATAAAGTATAAGTTTTACTTCCTGACGCAGTCTCTTCAATGGTCCAATCGACATAGGCATTTGTGGTCAATCGGTCACAAAACACTCTATCCCAACTCGATTGTTTATCTGGGTCACTATCACCAGGTAGCACATGTGGAAAGCCAATCATGTGACCATCATCAGTTGCCAACACACCCTCCAGATGATAGGTGTTAGTTCCTTGCTGCGTCAAGTGCAACTGCATACCCACTTCATAGGCTGAAATACTCGTCCCCCAAATAGAACCTACGTTCAGATATTTACCAGTTCCTACATTATAAAGATACACAACATTCATGTCTGCATTGCTATTTCCAATCACAGTTGACAAGTCATTGCCAACCCATTTGAAGTTAACATCTTGTCCCTGAGCAAATAGTTGCAACGGAACAAATAGCAGAATAAGTGCACAGAACCTACATAACTGTCTAATTTTTCTCATTTTTGTATCTGTTGTTTTTGAAGTAATTGAAATATTTTACACACAATCAGCCATCTCTAACGATTAAAACCTATAAACGATAGCTATTATGTAAAAGAACATGCTGTATCACGTCTTTTATCGGGAAGTTTCTACTTTAGTTTTTGATATAATCTTATTACAATGCAAATATAAAGAGAATAGACGAAAAAAACAAGAAAAATCTAAATTATGTTAATTATTATCAGATATCGGAGAGAACTATACTGATTCATCTAAACGTTTCATTTAAATATAGATATAAGGTTTTATTCTGTATATTTTCAAAGAAAAAATAACAAAAAAATGTATATATAAAAACATCAAGAATGCTGAATCAGAACTTTATTCTCTCACAATTGGAAGCCATTACACTTCAAAACATTATATTATGCATTAAACTATTGTAAGGACTTTAATGAAGAAGATTAAGTAAAAAAGGCTGAACTTCTCTCAAAGTTCAGCCCTAACCACATATTTATAAAAGTGAATTACCATTCACTATCTGCTTACTGATGTTTTATCTTCATCATCCCAGTTAAACCAATTATAATCTTCGTCCTCATCAAACGGGTTTGGTTTACTCTCAGCATGATCTCCCTGGTCGGATGCCTCAATCATAATAGCACCGATTTCTAACTCATGTATAGTTACCAATGGTTGTATATAGTTTTTGTTCATATAGCAATTTATTTTACCGTTATTTTCTTTCCGTTAACAAGATAAATACCTGTGGAAACTCTAAAAATACGAGATTCTCCAGCTTTTATGATTGTATTGGCTATCACCTGCCCCGACATATTATATATTCTCAAAGACGTATCCTGTTTACTTATAGCAATAATATTATTGCCGATAGTCGTAACAGCAAGTGTGGGTTGCTCATCCACAACTTGAATACCATTCGTTAATGATTGGTTTTCCCATTCATCAAATGATATATTGATTGCATTAAGCATTTTAGCTTCCGCAGTTGGCGAACCATTAAATCTATAAACAGCACGGAATGGCCATTGATAAAGCATATTTTTACGGAGGTTTCGCAGTGCAACAAACTTATTATAAGAGAAGTAGAACACATTTTGATTCATTGTTTTCTCCATCCTTACACCAGAATAAGTATGATAACTTGTAAAGTTAGCAGCAGCACCATCAAGTGTATTTTGAACTGTCTCACCTTCTAAGAGTTGGTCTTTTGATGTTGTTTTCTCAATGAGTGCAGCCTTCTGTCGTATGGTAAAAAGTACTTGTGACGTAGCATTCGCACGTGGGAGACGTACAATATAATCCGTATTTGCTGTAGCATCAGCTGATAGTTTACTAAATTGTGCCGTAGCTTGATAGTCAGTTCCCTGCAGCTGTGGCGTGTTATTATATGTCAATCCATTATTCTTCATCTTGCCAATTGTAAACTCATAGAAGCCTCCAAGGTCGTCTTTATGTTCACCATTACCATCAACAGACAAGGCGAAAGGTAATACGATAGAGGCATAAGTGTCTGTACCATATCCATTATATGTAACTTTTCGTTCATAGATTGCATAATTATTAGCCGACAATTGAATATTAAATGGTGCATAGAAAGGAGTTTTATCAATGAGTTTAAAGTCTACAGAAGATGTGAAATCATCCGTAGATTCCTCCTTTGCTACAGCCACATTATTTGTTGTTGCTTGTGCCTCTGAACGATAAGGTAGATAGATTATAGCATTCTTGGCGAGCAAATCCTTAAACGAAGTCATATTCATCATGCTCCCTGCCAATGTTCCTATACTACCCACAACACTGAAAAGCTCGGCGCAATTGACATAAAGTACTTGGTCAAGTGATGTCGGAGCATTACTCCCACCAAGTGCTGTTGTCATGGCATCTTTAATCTGTGATATTGTCAAATAACCATAAGAAGAGTTCTCTTCAGTGTCAAATCCAGCATCTGTTGTAGTGATTTTTGCCCCGTACATAGCTTCTTGGTTATCTTGGTCAGTAGACGTCTTATAATAATTTGTCTTATCATAGATTTTCGTCCACTCCACCTTAGGCGTATAGTTGCCTGAAGCCAACTTAATAGTTGTAGTATAGTAGGCAAAAGCCTCATGTTGTTCCTTGGTTGTTGGCGCTATGTTATACCGCGTTTCATCCTTAGTAAAGAGATAAAGCGTCTTCGTTTCACCTATCTGTACTACAGAGTTTGCTTCGTCGAAGTTACCCCCTTGTGTTGTATAAGCAGCTGCACTATATGGAGTTTCTGTGAGATATAGCGTTTCACGCGTATTTCTATTGCGGTCAAGTTCAGCTGAATTGTTGAACACGAAAGCCTTATTTCCAGCCACCTTAACTTCAATTTTATCAAGATATGTATGGTTAGGATCATAGCTATTGCTATAAAGATCAGTACCATTTACGGGGGTATACTTCGAACCTACAAAGCTATAGCGTGCTGTTCCGTCACGAGGATCACAGTTCAGATATGTGTCATCAGCAAAGAGCGACTTCAAATTACGGAAAGAGAACTTACCTTGTAAAGGAGAAGAGAAGCCAAGTGGCACCTTATATACAAAGAGATCACCACCCATCTTAAAGTCCGTAGCATTCGTAAATGTGCGTGTCATCTCCTCACCTTGCGTTCCCGTGCAGACAATGTCAGCCGTACTAACATATGGATTCAATGGTTCCATCTTCACATCTACGTTCACTAACGCCATACCCGTAGTATTTTCAATCGCAAACTTCACCGCATCGTTGTTCAGACCAGTAATGTCGAAAGAGCCTTCACGATTGGTTGTCGATACGTTTACAGTCTTTTCAACCGTTGTACCCGTCTTATCATATACCTTCAAGGTGAAGTTCTGTGGCACAAAAGCAGAACCTGACGACTCACGTTTCGGGGTTTCGCCATACGAATAGTAAGACAATGCAGTTCGTGCATAGGGATATGAGGTTGTAGATATATATTGCAAATAATATCTATAACCATAAATGAGGTTATAAAGTCTACCTTCTGAATCAAAGAACCAGTTCATACTGGCATCGGAACTATTTGTCGTCGTCGTGATAGAGTAGTCGTAAGAGTTTGTGAGTTCTCCTACTTTAAGATAAGTTTTGCTACTACCCGCACCCTGCATATAAATTCGTCCTGAAGCATCTTGTTGCCAACTGGAGGGCAAAGAGGTCCATTGTAGCGACTTATTTAGATAGGCATTCGTCCCACTTTTCTTAATTCTGAAGCCCTGCTGACTGGCAGATTGGTTCGCACCATACGTATATTTAAAGGTTGCACCCGTAATGCGATAGCCTACAGGAACAATATTCTCAGTTCGATCAGCATATGTATTTACAACCTTAGTCGGTGCTTCTATATAGTAAACGCCACGCTTCAACGCATTCCAATTCACACCTCCAACCTGTAAAGCTGAGATGTATTGATTGCTACCTGTAGTTTTTTTCCATGTTCCATTCTCAACAGCTGACTCGTGGAAGAGCTTCACTGTAGCTTCCATCTGCTTGATATTACTTGGTTCATAAGCTAAGAATTTCTTACCATTCTTTTCTATTCGCTTAATTTCTCCCACATCAATCTTACGCGTTTCAAAACCACTCTCCACCAAGTTAGTATTCTCTTCAGAAGCATTCGAAGGCGCCAGTGACACAGGGAACTCCACATCCGGAGCGATATCAACCTCGAATGATTCGTATTCAAAGCCCGAGAGTATGTTGGTATATTGGTGATCACCTATAAAAGTGAAGTAAATCACGTTACCAAGGTTAGATGTTGTCCCATTACCACGCGTCAGTTCGTAGGTCTTTGTCTTACCATCGCCAGAGTGATAGATTTTGATTGGCAGACCAATCCAGTGCATATCGGAACTGCCTTTACGTGCATTCTCCTTCGCAACATCCGACTTTGGGATTTCACCAAAGTACCAATCCACCCATTGTCCCCATGTTAGCTTCTGTGAACCATCGGTGTCTTGGAAGGATTTGTTCAGGATTTCGTAGTCAGCCTGCCCATAGCTACCTTTGAGATTGTTCTTGATGCGGATGGTGTATTTCGTGATGCGGTATCCTTTTGGCACAGCCAGAGCAGCGAAAGAGTTATAGATACCCGTAATGTGCACAACCCTATCATCATCAGGATTAGGGGTATTATGATCATAGAAACGAATGTTTCCTGTGTGATTACGCATCAATCCATCGGTCGAAAACTCTGGTTGGTCGGTCGTAGTATAGGTAAGCGGAGCTTGATTGTGGATAAAGAGCGAGCCATATCCAGCCTCAGAGCCTGCTTCAAGATTACTCGCCGAACGCACAGAAATAATATTTCCTGACTTAGGACTTATGGTAACCTTCACAGCTTTGCTACCTGCCTGTGCTAAGACTGTTAGATTTCCTACAAACAATAATAACAAAAGGGCAAACGACTTACGAGTAAATACACAGCGTGATGTCCAGTTTAATTTCATTTCTTTCTCTTATTTATGAATGAATAGTTTATAGAATAACTCTTTTCAAAGTTGAGATGATTGCTTTTCCGATGCAAAGTTACGCATTCTTTTGCATAAAACATCGATAAAATTAATATTTTTCCATACTAACCATCTCATTATACTGATTATAAATACGTAATATTCAGTTTCAGAATACATTAGACTAAATTTGTTAAATTATATTTTATAGTATTTAGAAACGGATTAAACATGCAATCAATAAATATAGAAAGGCCTGCCTTTCACTAAAGAAAGACAGGCCTTAAAGTTATGTTCAATTGCGCCTATTGAGGCACACTACGCTTATTCGGCTACGGGTCGAACTGCAAAACCATATGTACGGATGTTACGATAAAGCGGATAAACCTTGTCTGCTTGCAGGCCCATGACACAACCATTATTAACATCATTCGGGTCGGCCGACCAATAATCACCGATTGTTCTACCATAGAACCAAGCGCCATATTTTGAATCTCGATAGCCAGCTGCAGGGAAAGCGATAGTGGATGTCTTTGTGCTATTGGTCCAGAACACATGCCCATATTGTGTAGCATAGGCTGCTTGATTGTCTGTTCCGTCTACATTCATCGTGCCTTCGTTTAGTCCATTGGCTGTGAAACCCGTGAAAGCGGCATTTGAGGGAACACTAAATCCAACAGGAGAAGGGTCGTAGATGGTCTTGACAACGGGAGTATTGTTTATTTGATTCAGTCCACTGGCGGTCCTGTTATTAATTGACCATAAGTTATAGAAATAGTAATACTTCGTCAATCCGGCATCCGTATTAATGATTCCAGCAGCATTTGTTCCGGTTGTATAGAAGAAACCAGGGTTCTGAATGACGTTCTGCATATAGATTTGATCGCCTGCATCCGCTTTAAATGAACCTTGTTTAACTGGCAAACTCGAACCAGGGAAGGGGTCTTTTCGTCCCCACTGATACATCGTTGCGGCGCCACTATTCTTCTCGATACCTGCATTTTGCGTGATTGTAACCACTGCTTGCTGCTTTACTCCAGCGTTGGCAATCTCTTGTTCAACCTTTATCTTCACACTGCGTGGACTTGAATAAGGCGTGCCTTTCCATACATCGGGTTTCCAACCAAGCGGCTCACTCGCAAAGTTATATACCTTTCCTTGTTTGTTTGTGACAGGAATCTTATTCAAAACCTCCGCTGGTGCGAACCATAAATGCCATGACCAGAGTGTAGTATTGCCCTTTTTCACAGCAAGAACTGCGTTGCCACTCTTGATATCTTCTTTCTTAACTTCAAACTTAACGAAAGCATTGCCATTGCCATCACGATAGATTGAAGCTGAAGGAAGCGTCACAAGATTGGCTTCATCAGCCCAAACCACCTCTGCCTTATCTATGCCATTATTGGCCTTATTATTAGTTTTCTCTATCCAAGGGTCGGTGATAGGAGCGCCATTATGGTCTACAAGTATATGTAGAATAACATCCTTAGCTGCAGCAGGACTACCAAACGTTACGTTTGTTACAGGTGCACTACTCTTGTAAGCGCTGGTGTTGGTATTTCCATTCTTAATGGCATTGCCATAGACAAGCGGAATACAATAAAATCCCGGGGCTGAGATTACATAACAATTTGCCGTATTTTGCACGGTAATCTCACCCTTATTGTTCGATAAATTATAGGGCGTTGCAGCTGTACCCAATGGCGTTGACTCCTGCAATTGTTTGTTGCGTTTTGCTGTAAGGTCTACAATCTCCGGAACTAAGGTAGCCGTTCCCTGTTCGGCTGCAGGTCCACCACTACCCGATGTCTTGCTGATAGCCGTCAACCATGCCGGTTTATTCTCAGTCCATGTGACTCCTTCGTCTACACTATAGCCCACAACCTTCCAGGCAACAGGCTTCTTTGTGCCATCGGGAGCAGTGCGATAACTCGTTATACTATATTTATCTGACTGAGCAGTTTTATAGCCTACAGCCGCAGGACTCGTTGCTTCAAGCGTATAATTCCACGTAGAAGTTTTCTGGCTTAGCTTGTAAGTGCGTGTTGTTCCAGCCTCCCACGAACCTTTGAGCGGTACAGAAATATCCGTATTATCCGTAAATGTAATTACAGCAGTGACCTTATTCGTCAGCTCTTGGGGAATCATATAGAACGTGTAATTGTCCTTTAGATTAGCTAAAGCTGCGCCCCATCGATACATCGTTACATCCCTTACTATGCTGTTTGGGTTTTCGTTGGTCTTGTAATTCAAGCCATCAAGCGTAACATCTCCACGCGTGTTATACCCCGTAGAAACCCATTGCGCACCAGAACCATCATACGATTTGGATAAAACGAATTTGCTTTTGAGCAACACATTCTTAAGCGTTATTTGCTTAATTGTCTTATCGAACGACAGATTCTGCCCCACAGCAAAGCGAATAGCCGTTAAAGCATGGCGGAAATTCAAGCTTGTTACAGGTGCTTGCAGACGTGTGGCATAGTGCACATCGCCTGAACATGCAGTCATAAGGTCGACTTGTTTCCGAACATCCGTATTCAAGGTAAATTCAACACTGGCGCTGTTTGTGGCATCGGGAGCATTGATATTCATCACAGGATATACGGCAAAGAATCGCCCGAAAGGTTTATTCCACGACCAAAATAAGGTGGAATAAAGCTCACCATTATTCTTTGTTTTTGCATTGTTAAACCAACTCTCCGTAATATTGGCTGCAGATGTGCCACGAACGCCCGTTGATGAGAAGTCACCGAGTGACATTCTGTTAATAACATTGGCGCGTGTGGCAGCGTCGTGCTTCACTGGATTAACACCGCTGACAGTGGTTTCAATCAAACATAGATTGAGATTTGCGTTGTTATTCGGCAACAACTTTTGACCGATGAAACGCTGTTCGTTGGCTTCCTGCACATTTGCTGTACGACTGAAAGGATTCTGTCGTGCACTGGCCACTTCATTATCTTCGTTAATATCGAAACGAACCATAGTGCTTTTATCGCCATTATCGGAATCGTCTTGTAGGTCATTGTCAGCACAAGAAACTGCAAATAAAGCCAAAGCGGCTGCAAGAAACGTCTGTAAGTCTGCTAAGAAATATCTCTTTCTCATCTTTAATTTATCATTCTTTAAGTTTCTACATTATCCTTCAAGATTGTCGTCATCGCCTCCATCAACAGGAACGAGTGGCTCAATGGTAATACTTCCTGGTGGGTTACCACCGCCTCCGGGGCGCACATTAGGACTTGCTGCTAAAAGATATTCTTCATTGCTCATAGCAAACATAACAATACTCGGCTTGATATACTCCTTTTTTAATGATATTCATTTTTTTAATGATGTTATTTAGATATATGGCCTGAGGCTCACACGAGCTTAGAATGTGCCATTATCTTGTGTTGGTGAATTGGCATGACATGTTATCATGCACCTTTATCAAAGAATAGTTTCCTGAATTCACGTTGATTCGGATGCAAAAGTATAAAGAAAAATCGATTGCGCCATATTTTATTCTATTTTATTTTAAATAAAATAACGCCACACAAGAATGATTAATTTGAATGAGTTGACGTCCCATCATCATACATTTCACAACATTGTCGCCTCCCACTTGCCCCACACTTTTGCGGGAAGCCCGCAAGCCTCAAATCCTTTAAAAAGGGATTTGCGGGAGCCCCGCAAGCATCAAAACCTTTAAAAAGCGATTTGCGGGAGGCCCGCAAGCACCAAATCCTTTAAAAAGTGATTTGCGGGAGGCCCGCAAGCGTCAAATCCTTTAAAAAGTGATTTGCGGGAGCCCCGCAAGCATCAAATCCTTTAAAAAGTGATTTGCGGGAGCCCCGCAAGCGCAAAATCCTTTAAAAAGTGATTTGCGGGAGCCCCGCAAAGTATATAAACAAAAAAAGCACTCTGAAGAAATGAATCTTCAAAGTGCTTTATAAAAGGAGGCGGCTACCTACTCTCCCGCATTGTATTGCAGTACCATCAACGTTGGCAACTTGGCCACTGCTACACCATCATCAGTGCTTCGTTATTCGGAATACACACCTCCGCAACTTTTCTACCTGTCCTATCCCTGCCCTCGCTGGTCTTTTTCACCAGCGAGGTTATTTCTCCGTCCTAAGTTTTATCAGCGACCGACAGATTGAATGGGAACATAAATCTCGGTTTTCAGCTTCTCTGCCGGCGTACGGCGTGCATCATTGAGATATTTCTCGAACAGCGGCTCATCGCGTAATTCATAGTCGCTGCCCACCACCCAACGCATAGCCGCATCGCAAACAGCCTGCAGTTGGTCGTAGCTTCCTTGATAGGAAAACACGGCATAGAGGCCTCCCACAATCGTTCTGCAACTCACTTCACCCACGGGAATGGCTGGTTTGTGAACTGCTAAGCAGACATCTGCACGCAGAAGTGTCACATCGGTGATTTTAGGATCGTCGTGGAAGATACCTATCGACTCAATACCTTTTGTAAACAGCTTCTGTTCCTTCACTACTCCCCACAACTGTTCGTAAGCCCTGCCATAATCTACCATGCCATACGCTCCTTTCTGCGAGACATAAATCACCTTCTTCGCTGCCAACTCCACGATTTTAGGCACCTTGAGTGTCAACGTGGGATGAATGGTCTCCTGCTTCACAATATATTTTTCTTTATCGTTTCGATACTGTGTAGGGCTGAAACCATACTGCAGCTTGAAGGCCTTCGACAAAGCTGCTGGCGTTTCGTAGCCGATATTGAACGCAATGGTTTCAATCGGCAACGAAGAATAGCGCAACAGCTGGGCCGCCGTTTCTATACGCAAACGCGCCACGAAGGCGATAGGCGACTCGTTCGTGATGGCCTTGAATATGCGACAGAAATGAAATGGTGAGAGGTTAGCCGTCTGCGCCAACTTCTCCACGGCTATCGTTTCGTTAAGATGATTGTTGATGTAATTCACCACCTGGTTGATGCGCTGAATGTAATGATTGCGAGTAATTGTCTTCATACATGTTATTGTTTTAAATTTCTCGGCAAAGATACAACTGTTTCACAGAACAGTCTTTTCCCATCTTGCTAATTTACTATACGGCCGTCTGCAGTAAAACGGCCGGATAAAGGCAAAAACAATATTCCTCAGAGGTAAGAAACACATGAGGATATACAGGAAATGGCTAATCTCAATCTTGGGAACAGCTAAAAATGCAGAAAAAAGTTATATCTTTGTAATACTAAATTTGAAAAAGAATATAACTTTGGGTAAGAAACTTTTATGTATAGCGATTTCATTCATCTTAGCTCAAACAATTTATTGTAAGCAGAATGAGAAAATACAATTATACTTATCAAAACAAAATAGAACAATGAAAAGAGTCTTTTTATGCTCATCTTTCGCTGATGTAGCTGAAATTCTATCAAAAACTGTTCCCTCGCCATTAAGAGGAAACACCGTAGCCTTCATACCCACAGCGAGTATCCACGAAGCATATACCCAATATGTAGAAGACGGAAAGAATGCACTCCGTGCACTCGGCCTCCGCATAAAGGAAGTAGAAATTACCCAATACGATAAAGATAAAATTGCAAAAATATTGAGCGATTGTGACTGTATCTACATCTCGGGCGGAAACACGTTCTTCCTTATGCAGGAATTAAAAAAGACCGGAACAGATCAGTTGATTAAAGAGCAAGTGGAAAGGGGCAAACTTTATATAGGAGAATCTGCTGGTGCTATGATTTTCGCACCTAATATAGAATATGCAAAGAGAATGGATAATCACCTTGCACTAACTCCAAACTTCAACGATTTTACAGGACTTGACATCATCGATTTTTATCCTGTCGTGCATTTTAATAGCTTCCCCTTTGAAGAGGCTACGCAAAACATCATCAAAGAATATAGCAACCTGCCATTAAAACCCATTTCAAATCAACAAGCTATCCTCATAACAGGAGAGGACGTGGCAATATTAGGCAAGGATGACTAAATGGTATACAACTAAAAAAGCGTCCATTTGATTGCTCAAATGAACGCTCTGATAAAAAGGAGGCGGCT
>OBLF01000818.1_pt1 | contig 30572 bp, 27 predicted proteins | sample 1519231 | NCBI WGS metagenome assembly OBLF01 (sample SAMEA2602895, study PRJEB22501) | metagenome | reverse complement strand
TCCAATTTGCGAACTGACCTACCATCAATTTGCTTTCGCAAATTGGGTTAGGTCATGTCAACTCACTCGCTTCGCGAGCTCAAACAGTTGAAAATTTTTAACGCATAACCGATTTTTTTGCTTATCTTATACACTCCCATTAGTCTACGATTCTAGCTAAAGGTATTCTCCTTCATAACACCTCAACAAGTTGGGTGTTTTTACCAAGTTATTGGTTTATCAAGAGGATTTTTTCGATTAGTTTTTTATAAAAATATTAATAAAAATATCGGTTATTCTTTAAGTTTTTCCGAATAACCGATGTTTTTTGTTTTTATTGTTGTGGTTGTGCTTGTGGCTGTTGAGCTTGTGGTTGTTGACCAACTACTACTTGCCCGCCTGCATCATTTACCCTTTGGGTTGCTGAGTTATAAACTATAACTGGCATACCCGTAAAGGTTTGTGGAAATAGGTTTTTCATAACTGGAACTGGTATGTTTACGCAGCCATGTGACCCACCTGACTTGTAGATGTTTCCGCCAAAGGTCGATCTCCATGATGCATCGTGAAGTCCCACTCCCGACCAGTTGATTGGTGCCCAGTAGGAAACTTTTGAACGGTAAGTTTCTCCTGTTAGGTACCTATCTCTTTCACGAGACCAAATCCTGTCAGTCCCTGTTGGAGTTCCGTTGCCCTTAGTTGGATTACCTGTTACAACATTGGTTTCAAGTTGTAAGGCTCCGTCCTTGTAGTACCAAAGTTTTTGTCTTGCAAGGTCTACTTCTATGTAGGTCTTGCCCACGTCGTCAACTTTTCTTGATACTGCGTCTTGCCTGTAGGCTGGTTTAATTGTAACTGGCTCTTCTTTAGCAAGGGCTTCTTTTATTTTTTCTCTTGTAGCCTTCCTATCTGTTAGCCAACCGTAGATGCCTCCGTCAACTTTCATGAGGCCAAGTCCTGTTGAGTTGAAGATTCTGCTTGTCCTATAAGTGTCGTACTTGGCAGCAAGTCTTTCTACAAAGTGTTTTAGTTTCTCTTCGTCAAGGGCAAGGGTCCCATCATCAGCCTTTGAGTAGATGGCAATTATGTCTTGACCTGTAACCTCTTCCTTTCTGTCGTCAAAGTCAAAAATTATTTTTTTCTTGTAGACGTCTTTATAAGAAGCAAGTTGATTTTTTATATATTCTGAATCCTTAGTGATCTTTGGTTCTTGGTATAGACTTTCTTCTGCAAGGTCAAGTTTTTCCTTCAAGTCTCCAAAGTGACCTAGGATGGAATTTTTAAATTCATCCATCTTTATAAAGTTGCCATGGATTTCGTCTTGAATTTTAAATTCTCCATTTTCATAGATGACTTTTGCATCTTGTGAGTGGTCCTTTTGTCCCATTACTGGTTTAAGCTTTTTTATTTTTTCATCTAAGGCTTCTGCATCAAACTTTAGGTCACGGTCAACCTTGTAGTGCTTTGGCACAAGAGATGCCACTGGCCAGTAGAAGGCTGTCTGGTCTATAGATTCACTTCCTATAGAGTCAACATATCCAAAGTCCTTGGCAGCGATCTTGTCATTTAAGTTCTTGTCCTTGGAGATGATTTCAAGTTCAAAGTTTCTTGAAAGGTCCTCGTAGGTCTTTTTGAGTTCAGATTTTTTTACAAGCCCAAAGTCTCTTCCATTGATGTAGGTCCTTGGCATGTACCTGTTAGTGAAGAAGAAAAGTCCTCCTATGTATATAGAAATTATTAAAATTAGTAGTAGTCCAAAAATTATTTTAAAAGTTTTTTTCATAAGTCCTCCCTCACATATTATACTCGATAAAATTTCTTTTTTTGTATGAATTTGTAAATGTAAAATAATTGTAAATATTTTTTGCTTTGATTCTTTCTTTTATATTATGTTTGGACGTTATAGTTTAATAGTTAATATAATTTCTTAAAAAAAGGACACAAAAAAACACACAAGCTAACTTGTGTGTTTAATGTTGGTGCGGGAAAGAGGACTTGAACCCCCACTCCGTTGGAACTAGATCCTAAGTCTAGCGCGTCTGCCAATTCCGCCATTCCCGCATGAAGTTTTAACAACAAAACTTATTATACGCACTTTTTAATATCTTGTCAATACTTTTTAAAAAGTTTTTAAAATATTTTTTTGAGGAATTTTTCTCCCTCTCTCAAGTGCTTCTTTATTATAACAGTTGAATTTAAAAAAAGCTACAGAAATTTACAATTTTTTATTTTTATTTTTTTCTGTAAATGCTTAGTTAATTTACTTTTTTATTTCCTTTTAGATTTTACTGTACTATAATATGGTATTAATAAGAAGATTTTTGACTTCTTATTAAATTTGTCCCAGGAGGACATAAGGAGGAATAAAGATGAAATTAGGTATTATTGGAGCTGGAGCTGTTGGCGAAATCGTTGCATACACTTCTGCCATGAGAGGTATTGCATCTGACATTATTATTAATGATGTCATAAAAGAAAAAGCAATCTCTCAAGCCATTGACTTAAATGATGGAAGACTTTTCTATCCAAAGGATGTTAAGTTTAGAGCTGGCGAGTATGAAGACATGGGCGACCGTGATGTCGTTGTAATTTGCTCTGGCAAGATCCCTGAAGAAGATAGACTAAATGAGCTTGAGTTAAACAAGAAAGAAATTGCAAGCTACGTAAGAAAAATTGTTGACGCTGGCTTCAAAGGAATTTTTGTCGTTGTAACAAACCCTGTAGACATTATTACTTATGAAGTTTATAAAGTTTCTGGCTTTGATGACTCAAGAGTTATTGGTTCAGGAACATTTTTGGACTCTGCAAGACTACAAGTTGTAATTGCAAATAAGCTTGGTATTTCTCCAAAGTCTGTCAACGCAACTGTACTTGGCGAACATGGTGAAAGTCAATTCGTTCCTTGGTCACAAGTTATGATTGATTCTATGACTCTTGATAAGTATAAGGAAACTCACCCAGAACTATTTAAGGACTTTGACAAGGACCAAATCGAAGATGACACTCGTCGTCGTGGCTGGGATATTTTCAAGGGCAAGGGCTCAACTCAATACGGCATTGGCAACACTGTTAACAATATCATCCAAGCAATTGCCAATGACGAAAAAATTGTGCTAAAGGCTTCTTGTTTAATGGAAGGACACTACGGACTTAATGACTTATACATCTCAACTCCAATTAGGGTTGGCAAAGATGGTATAGAAGAAAAGTTTGAGCTTGACTTAACAGAAGAAGAATTGGGTAGACTTAAAAAGACAGCTGGCGTAATCAAGGATCATATTGCAAAGTTAGACCTATAAGATTATAAAATTAGAAAGAGTTGATTTTTTGAAAATCAAAGAAAAGTTTAGACAGTTTATGGTGGGCAGGTATGGTCAAGATCAATTGGGCAGGTTCATCACTTCCCTAGCTCTTGTCCTCTTGATAATTAATCTCTTCGTAAAGAAGGCAAGCCTACCAACTGTTGCCCTTGTACTTATAATTTATTCCTATTACAGGATCTTCTCTCGTGACATCAACGCAAGGTACAGAGAAAATCAAAAATTCTTAGACAGCGTTGAGCCACTTAGGAGGAAGGTATTCACTTCCAAGACTAGGTACGAAAATAGGAAGACTTACAAGTACATCAAGTGCCCTTCATGCAAGTTAAAGATGAAAGTCCCAAGAGGCAAGGGCAAAATAAGAGTCACATGCAAGTCATGTGGCAACAAGTTCATAATTAATTCTTAAAAGTTCCCTTAGGGGGACTTTTTTCTTTTCTCTTATTCTTAAGCTTTTTGTAAGTTTTTAATTTTTTATTAGTGTTATAATTAACTAAAGGAGTGATTACATGAAGAAGAAGTTTTTATTTATCCTATCTTTTCTTTTACTCTTCACCAGTGTCTACGCTAGTGAAAGGAAAAAGATGACTCTTGTCATCAATAACATTGTCTTCGAGAAGGATTTCGTTGTGAAAAATGACAGGATCCACATTCCCCTTAGGCTTGTTTCTGAAAATTTAGGTGCCGATGTTGTTTGGAAGGGCGACACAAGACAGGTGGAAATTATTAACAAGGGAAAGAAGATTGTTTTCTACATTGACTCTAAGGAGTACAGGATTGATGACATGGTCTTCACAATTGACTCGCCAACTTTTATCTTAAATGACACTGCTTATGTACCTGCTAGGGCTCTTGCCAATGCAATGGATGCCAAGCTTGAGTGGAATGAAAAAGAATTTTACTGCAACATCAATAATGGCTATGAGAGAGATGTCACTCGTGAGCCTGACCCTCTTAAGGATGGTAAGGATCTTGCTCTTATTAATAAGATAAGAAAGGTCACTGACCTGGGCGACTACTTAAGGGATGGTGTCATTAAGGTGGAAGAAGTTCAAGACGGCAAGGTCTATGAATTATTTTTAAAGGACTATGAAAAGAAAAATTTATCTATGAGGTTCATCTTTGATAAGAATAATAATTTAAAGTTTTATAAGTTTGACTACTTCCCTAACGAAAAGTATCCCTTCTTGGAAAAGCACTTGAGTGAAAGTGAGTCAAGAAAAGTTGCTCGTGAATTTATGAATCTTGTGGGAAACAAGAAGAGATTTTTAAAAGCTAAGGAGCTTAGTAAGGACCAAAGGGATTACCTCCCTGATGCTGGCACTTATGTCTTCTATACTAAGTCTGGCGAAGTCATTGTAGATGCAAGTGGCGGTTTCGTTTACGCTTATAGCAAGAATTAATGTTACAGAATTATTAAAATTTTTAAAATGATTCTCTATTTTACTCACTTTAATTGATTTATCAATTAATTTATGTATAATAAGGTTAACTTATATTTTAGGAGGAAAATTATAATGAACAAGAAATTAACATCACTATCTCTAGCTGGAGTAATGCTACTATCTACTGCTAGCCCAGTTTTCGCTGCAGCTGAAAATGCTATGAAAGAAGCTAAAGAACCATCTAAGGTTGAACAATTAGCTAAAGACGCTAAGGAAGCTGGAAAAGAAGTAGCTAAAGATGCTAAAGAAAAAATGACTGAAGCTAAAGAAAAAGCTGAAGAAAAAATGACTGAAGCTAAAAAAGATGCTAAAGTAGTTAAAGAAGAAGTTAAGAAAGACGTTAAAGAAGTTAAAGAAGAAGTTAAAAAAGAAGTAAAAGAAGTTAAAACTGTTGACGTTAAGGCTACTACTCAAAAGGTTAAACTTGACGGAAAAGACGTTGTTATCTATGGATACAACATCGATAGTTATAACTACTTCAAACTTAGAGACCTAGCTGCAGTTCTTAAAGACTCTAAGGCTAAATTTGGTGTTGAATACAAGGATGCTCTTGTAACTTTAACTAAGGGTGCTGACTACAAGGTTGCTGAAACTGACCAAAAAGAAGTAAAGGCTATGTCTAAGGGTATGCTTACTAACGACAAGGTAATGGTTGGCGACAAGGCTCTTACAGCTACTGCTTACAAGGTTGATGACAGCAATTACTACAAGTTAAGAGATCTTGGCGAAGCTCTTGGATTCGGCGTTGACTTTGACAAGGCTACTAACACTGTTCTATTAATGTCTGAAAAAGAAGTTAAAGAAGAAAAAGTTGCTCCTAAGTTAGAAGAACTTAAAGAAGCTGTTAAAAAAGAACTTGTTAACGAAAAAGAAGTTCGTGAATCTGAAGCATACAAAAAAGCTGACGACAAAGTAAAATCTAACTTTGAAAATGCTGTTGCAGCTGCAAAATCTCTACTAGCTGATGAAAAAGCTACTGCTGAACAATTCACAAATGAACTTAAGGCACTTGTTGAAGCTAAAAAACAACTTGGTTTCAAGGCTGACGTTAAAGTAGAAGAAAAGAAAGAAGCTAAAGAAGCTAAAAAAGAAATGGAAAAAGACGTTAAAGAAGCTAAAAAAGAAATGAAGAAAGACGTCAAAGAAGCTAAAGAAGAAGTTAAAGAAACTGCTAAAGAAGCAAAATAATTTAACTTAAATTAAAAGACCATGGAAACAAAAATCCATGGTCTTATTTTTTTACAATTTTTTATTTTATTAAATGCTGTAATCGTAGTTTAAAATCTTTGATCTTGCTTCACTTACGAAGTAAAGAGAGCCTGTGATTAATATCAAGTCTCCTTCTTGGTAAGACTTTTTGTAATAAGCTAGGGCTTCATCAATGGTCATAACTTGACCCTTAAGTCCGTACTCACTTGCCTCGCTGCTAAGTTCATCTGGGCTTGTTCCCCTCTTATAGTCAAGATTTACAAAGACAACTTCATCTGTGTAAGATGAAATTTCTTCTAGCATCTTCTTGTGTTCCTTGTCTGCAAGAATTGACATAATGAGGTGGAGTTTTTTGAATTTAAAATTGTCTAGGGACTCAACTAGTCTCTTGATCCCATCAAAATTGTGGGCTCCGTCAAGAATTATAAGTGGGTCTCTTGAGACAATCTCCATCCTTCCCTTCCATGTTGATCTTTTTATTCTCGCCTTGATGTCATCAAGAGAAATTTTTAAAATTCCCCTCTTGTTTAAGAGGTAGAGGGCGTAAATTGCTCCAATAGCATTTTCAACTTGGTAGTCACCAATTTGTGTGAGATGAAATTCTTCCACATCATCTAATTTCACTTTGAAGTCAATTCCCCTTAGATCAGATTTTAAAATCTCGCTTGCAAGGTCCTTGGTGTAGAAAAGTTCTGCAGATTTTTCTTTTGCTTCTTTCTCTATAACTCCAAGAATTTTTGGGTCCCTATTAGTTGTTACTACAAGGCCTCCTTCTTGGATGATGCCAGCCTTGGCATCTGCAATTTCTTCTATGGTGTCGCCAAGATATTCCATGTGGTCCATGGAAATTGATGTGATAAGAGAAATTAATTTTTCACGACTTGTGAAGATGTTTGTGGAGTCTGCTCGTCCACCCATGCCAACTTCAAGGATGGCAAGGTCCACCCCTTCTCTTTCAAAGTAGATGATTGCCATAATTGTCAAAAACTCAAAGAGGTTTAGGTCCCCATATTCTTCTACAATATCTTTTTCCCTTTTAATTATAAATTCACCAAGATCTGCAAAGTCAGCTTGAGAAATTTCTGCATCGCCAATTTTTATCCTGTCGCAGTAAGTTATGAGGTGGGGAGAAACAAAGGACCCCACCTTGTAGTCTTCTTTTAAGACATCTTTTATAAAGTTAACTGTTGATCCCTTGCCGTTGGTCCCAGCAACGTGAATGACCTTTAAGTTCTTGTGGGGTGACCCAAGCTTTTCTAAAAACTTTTTGATCCTCACATTGCCCTTGGACTTGAACTTGCCAATCCTGGATTCAATATTTTTTACAACTTCTTGGTATGTCATAGGTTTTTTTCTACCTTTGCAATTTGAACTTCAATTGTCTTTAGGATTTCTTCGTACTTAGTAACTTTTTCTTTTTCTTCTTCAATAAGTTTTTCTGGCGCCTTAGAAACAAAACCTTCATTAGCAAGTTTGCCCTTGGCTCTCTTTAGTTCTCCTTCAGCTTCCTTCTTATCCTTTTGAAGTCTCTTTAGTTCCTTTTCAAAGTCTACAAGTTCCTTTAGTGGAAGTTGGATTTCTGCCTTGTCGAGAACTATAGAAATATTTTCTGAATTCTTTTTGCTTTCGTCATCTGTAACTTCTACAGAGTTTGAGTAGCCAAGATTTAGAAGAAGTCCCTTCATTTCTTCAAAGATTTCCCTAACTTCCTTGTCCTTAGTGTAAACAAGAGTGTTGGACTTCTTTGAATTTTCTATATTCATTTCGCTTCTTGCATTTCTTATTTCACGAATGGCATTTTCAATGTATTCTGTTGCCCTTTCTTCTTTTTCAAATACAAGCTCTTCCCTGTACTCTGGCCAAGCTGCAACAATAAGTGCTTCCTTCCTATTAGGTAGGGCTTGCCAAATTTCTTCTGTGATGTATGGCATAAATGGATGAAGAAGTTTTAAAATATTTTCTAATACATAAAGTAAAACTTTTACTGTGTTTGTTTTTTCTTCCACATCGTCTGAATATAAAACTGATTTTACAATTTCAATATACCAATCGCAGAAGTCGGACCAGATGAAGTCGTAAATGTCATCTGCTGCAAGACCAATGTCGTACTTGTCAATTTTTTCTGTAATTGATTTTATAACTTTTTGTAGCTTTGAGATTATCCACTTGTCTTGGTAGTGAAGTTTATTTACATCAAAGTTGGAATCTTCGATTTCTTCAGACATATTCATCATTAAAAATCTTGTTGCATTCCAAAGTTTGTTGGCAAAGTTTCTATTTGCTTCAACCCTCTTAATGTAAAATCTCATGTCGTTGCCTGGTGTGTTACCTGTCACAAGGGTAAATCTAAGAGCATCGGCACCGTAGTCTCTTATGATGTCAAGTGGATCAATACCGTTGCCAAGAGACTTAGACATCTTTCTTCCTTGGTCGTCTCTTACAAGTCCATTTAGGAATACATCTTTAAATGGAAGCTTGCCAGTTTGTTCTAAGGCAGAGAATACCATTCTAATTACCCAGAAGAAGATAATGTCGTAGCCTGTTACAAGTACATTTGTCGGATAGAAGTAGTCATACTCTGGAGTTTTTTCTGGCCAACCAAGAGTTGAGAAAGGCCAAAGGGCTGATGAGAACCAAGTGTCAAGTGTGTCTTGGTCTTGTGTGTAAGTCTTGCCTTCGTGTCCTTCTGTGTTTGATGGATCCTCTCTTGAAATTACAATCTCATCGTCAGAGTCTGAATACCAAACTGGAAGTCTGTGACCCCACCACAATTGTCTTGAGATGTTCCAATCACGAATATTTTCTAGCCAGTTTTCGTAAATCTTTCCAAATCTTTCTGGAATGATATTTAAGTTGCCCTTCCTGTATTCTTCAAGGGCTGGCTTAGCAAGTGGCGCCATCTTAACGAACCATTGCTTAGAGATTAGGGGTTCAATAACTGTGTGACATCTTTCGCAATGACCAACAGCATTGTGGTGGTGCTTCTTGCCAATGTAGAAGCCAAGCTTTTCAAAGTCTTCTATGATTTTCTTTCTAGCTTCGTATCTTTCCAAGCCTGCATAGGCACCAGCATTTTCATTTAAGTAGCCCTTGCCGTCCATAATTATATTTTGACCAAGGTCGTGACGAGCTCCAACTTCAAAGTCGTTAGGGTCGTGGGATGGAGTAATCTTTACTGCACCAGAACCAAAGTCCATTTCAACATAATCATCAGCAATAATTGGAATTTTTTTGTTGCCCATTACTGGAATCATTACATACTCACCAACAAGGTCAGTGTATCTTTCGTCTTCAGGGTTTACTGCAATGGCAAGGTCTCCTGGGATAGTCTCAGGTCTTGTTGTTGCAATTTCAATTCCACCTTCCCTATCTGCAAAGGGATACTTGAAGTACCAAATATTGCCATCACTTTCTTCGTGTTCAACTTCTGCATCAGAGATTGAAGTCTCACAAGATGGGCACCAGTTGATGATCCTGTTGCCTCGATAGATAAGTCCCTTTTCATAAAGTTCTATAAAAACTTCTTCAACAGCGTGGGATAGATTGTCGTCAAGGGTGAAGCTTTGTCTTGACCAGTCGCAAGAAATTCCCAGCTTCTTAAGTTGGTTTACAATGTTACCACCGTATTCGCGAGTCCATTCCCAAGCGTGTTCTAAGAATTTTTCTCTTCCAATGTCTTCCTTGTTGATGCCTTCGTTTCTTAATTTTTCTACAACTTTTGCTTCTGTGGAAATTGACGCGTGGTCAGTTCCTGGTAGCCAAAGGGCAGAATAGCCCTGCATCCTCTTTGTCCTAATTAGAACGTCTTGGATAGTGTTATTAAGGGCGTGACCCATGTGAAGATTGCCTGTTACGTTTGGAGGTGGCATTACAATTGAGTAAGGTTTTTTGTTTTCATCAACCTCTGCCCTAAAGTAATTATTTTCCATCCAATAGTCATAGATTTTCTCTTCAAAATCCTTTGGATCATAAGTTTTGTTTAACTCTTTCATTTTTCCTCCTCATAATTTATAATTTTTGAATTTTTGCATATTTATAAAATTAAAAAAATAAAAAAGCGTCCTCCATCCCTAAGGACGAAAGACGCGGTACCACCTTAATTTTTATTTTTCAATAAACACTCTATAATCTTTAACGAGATAAGTCGTCTCTGGCTACTAGCTTCACCAAAGAAGCAAAAAAGCTACAATTGTAAAGTTTATAAAGACCTTCCACCAGCTGGTCCCTCTCTATATATAAATTTTTACAATCCTCTTTTTTATTGCTTGTTTTCTATTGTCAAATTTTGGATAGGAGTGAGGTAACTTGTACAATCATTGTCTTCTACAACTTCTACTTGCTTCAAAAATATGATTACCTTTTTGTACTTATCAAACCCACCAATTTCTTCTCTTACATTTTGATGATCTTCTGGCTCTGAAGAATTTATTCTTACCTTTAATTCTTTGAGTTCTTTTCCATTTTCATCTTCAAATCCTAAGATGTAAGTAGATTTCATTAAACTTTTAACATTGGAATAGGTGTTAATATCTAAGACCAACTTGTCACCACTAAATCCCCTTGAGTTTATGACTGCTCCAATTATTGTCGCATCTTCTATCTTGCCAGCCTTTTCTGGTTCTTTGGATTCACTTCCAAAGCCAAAAGCTCTTGCTGCATTGTCATAATCCTTCTCAAGGTCCTTTTTAACTGATGAAGATTCAAAAATAAAATCCTTGACTCTTAAAAAATCAGAAGCTTGTAAGGTAGGTTCAGAATCTGGATCAACCTTTGGATATAAGACCTTAAAATCGTCATTCCCACCAATTGTTCCTATAGCAGTTGCTTGGTCTGCTTCTTGATTATTATTTTTTTCTACACCCTTATCTTTGTCTCTTTTTTTATTTTTTGTAGTAAAAATAGCTGTAGGTCCATCTGCTTTTCCGATAATTTCTACTCCAGGGTTTTGCCTCTTAAACTCTGCTTCAAACATTTTATTTCGAATTTGTGGATAGGCAAAAATCCCTCCCACAACAAGGACTCCCAAAAAGATTAAAATTTTCTTCTTCATAAGCCACCTCCAACTTAATATAAAAGATACCACAAAAAATATTTGAAATCAATAAATTGTTGATTATCTAGGGATAAAACCAACTTTTTTATAAACCTTTCTTAGGGTTTTGTTTGCAAGATAGGATGCCTTTTCTGCTCCTTCCTTGTAAACTGATTCAAGATAAGCCTTGTCCTCCCTAATCTCTTTAAATCTTTCACGAAGTGGTCTTAGTCCTTCAACTACAACTTCGCCAAGGTCTTCTTTGAATTCTCCGTAGCCAAGGTTTTCGTACTTCTTGACAATTTCTTCTGGGCTCATGCCAGAGAAGGAAGCGTGAATGTTGATCAAGTTCTTTAGGCCTGCTTGTTCGTCTGAATATCTAAACTCGCCAGATGAATCTGTTACAGCTCTTTTGATTTTCTTTCTTGTGTCGTCTTCTGAGTCAAGAAGAAGGATGTAACCGTCCTTATTTGGGTCAGACTTAGACATCTTTGAAGATGGGTCTTTCAAAGACATAATTCTTGCCCCAACTTTTGGAGTTAAAATTTCTGGAATTGTAAAAGTTTCAGAATATCTTGAGTTAAATCTTTGTGCCAAGTCTCTTGTAATTTCTATGTGTTGCTTTTGGTCTTCGCCAACAGGTACAAAGGAAGATTGGTAAAGCAAAATGTCTGCTGCCATTAGGACTGGATAGTTAAGTAGTCCTGCTTGCACGTCAGTGTACTTCTTTGCCTTGTCCTTAAATTGTGTCATCCTTTGAAGTTGTCCAAGACCTGTCATTGTGTTTAGGACCCAACCAAGTTCAGCGTGAGCTGGCACATGAGATTGGATGTATATTATTGACTTCTTTGGGTCAAGACCTGCTGCAAGGTAAAGTGCAAGGACATCAAGTGTATTCTTCCTAAGGTCCTTTGGCTCTTGTGCCACAGTGATGGCGTGCATGTCAACTATACAGTAGAGGCAGTTGTATTCATCTTGAAGGCCAATAAAGTTCTTTAAGGCTCCAATATAATTTCCAATAGTGAGGGAACCTGAAGGTTGGATTCCAGAGTAAACTATTTTTTTATCTTCCATTTTTATCTCTCTTTCTTTTTTCCAAATAAAATATAATAAAAATACTAATTATTTCAATGAAGGTCACGAGGATGCTTCCCTCTGGCCCATAAGTTTTGTCGTACAAGTTATAATTTAAAATTTTAAAATTAAGTAGGCTGTCGAAGCCACTAAAGCCGCTAACATTTAGGCCATAGATCATAGCCATGGAAAAGTTCCAGCCTGCGTGGACTCCTGAGGTCAACATAATGTTGTCTGAGTAGAATAATAATTTTGCAAAAAATATTCCCACCAAGATTGTGTTGAGGGTGGATAAAATTGTAACTCCCTCGTTGCCCAGGTGCAAGAGTCCAAAGAAGATTGAAGGAAATAGGATTGCGACCTTCCTTCCATATTTATCAAATAGGGCTCTTGTCAGGATTCCTCTTACCAAGACTTCTTCTGATGTGGATTGGATAAAGAAGGCAATGAAGTAGGCAAGAAAAATTAAATTTAGATTGCCTAGGTTAATCTTCTCGTATCCAAGGACTCCCCTTCCCATGTCTAGCAAGACATAAATAGAAATTTGCAAAAACCCAAGGAAGAGTCCAAGTCCAATATTCTTTGCAAGTCCTTCTCTCTTAAAGAAGATGTAGTCAATTTTCTTTTTCAAAATAAATTTCACAAAGAAGATAGCCGCCAAGAGTTGTCCCGTAGTCCCCGTTAACATCACTAGGTTGGCATTTTTATAGTCGCTATTAAAATAAGTCTGCCCATAAAAAATTAGGGACAGGGCAAGCATGATGCCACCAGTGAAGATGGCAATAGTGATTAGTAAAATAGCCACCCTTAGTATAATTTTAAAAAAATTCTTTATTTTATTTTTATTTTCCATAGTCTTATCTACTCTTAATGTCTTCCCATCTCTCATTGACCACTTGTCTAACTTTTCCCTCATCTAGCTTTACTATTTCCCTATCTTTCATGATAAAGTCGCCGTCGCAAATGACTGCTTCAACATCATATGAGTTGGCTGAGTAAACTAGGGCTGAAATCAAATTATTTCTCGGTGTGAAAGAATTTGAATCTAAATCAAAAATTGTTAGATCTGCAAGATAGCCCTCCTTAATCAAACCAAGATTTTCAAAGCCAAGGGCCCTTGCTCCATTTACAGTTGCCATTTTTAAAATTTCAATAGCTGGCACAGCCTTTTCATTCATGGTAACAGCCTTGTTGACTATACCACCAATGTGCATCTCCTCAACAAAGTCTTGGTTGTTGTTTGATGAGTCGCCGTCAGTCCCCATTGCCACAGTAATATTATTTTTCAAAAGTTTATCAACTGGTGTGAAGCCACTGGCAAGCTTTAGGTTTGACGATGGATTGTAAACTGGGAAGAATTTTTTATCCTTCACAAGTTCAATTTCTTCATCAGTTATGTGAACGCAGTGGGCTGCAATTATTTGGCTATCAAGTAGTCCCAGGGAGTTTACGTACTCAATTGGCGTCATCCCATATTCTTTTTTAGAATTTTCTACTTCTGTTAAAGTTTCTGACAAGTGAATGTGAATTAGACTGTCGTATCTTTCCAAGGACCTCTTAGAGATTTCCTTTAAGAAGTCAGTGGAACAAGTATAAATTGCATGAGGTGCAGGGACAACTCTAATTCTTCCCCCAGCTTTGTTTTGATAATTTTTGTAAAGGTCGTCAAACTCTTTAAGCTTGGCATCCCCTTTCCCATCAACATCTGTCATGCCATGAGTTAAGACTCCACGAATTCCAGCTTCAATAGCAGCGTCCCCAACCTTATCCATCTCATAGTACATATCGCAAAAAGTTGTCACACCCGACTTTATGTTTTCAATAATAGAAAGTTTAGAGGACCAATATATGTCCTCAGGGTTTAACTTTGCTTCAATTGGCCAGATTTCATTTTCCAGCCAGTCCATCAGTGCCAAGTCGTCGGCATAATTCCTAAAGTAGGACATGCCAAGATGGGTGTGGGCATTTACAAAACCTGGTGTAAGAAGTTTGCCCTTACCATCAAAAACTTGGTCAGCTTTAACATCTAAATCTCTTCCAATTTTTTTTATTTTATTTTCTTCTATAAGAATATCTGCATTATCAATAATTTTTTCCTGGTCTATATCTAAGTAGGAAATGTTTTTTATAAGTAAGCTCATAGTCCCTCCAATACTATTAACATTATAACAAAGTTTAAAAAAATTTTTTCAATTTATTGAAATTTCCGCCTCCCACAAATTTAAACTTTGGTATAATGACCTTATGATTGGAAATTATTTAGAGTTCAATGTATTTTTTGACATCATCGGGACAATTGCCTTTGCAATTTCCGGTGCCATACTTGGTTGCAAGAAGAAGATGGACATACTTGGTGTTACCGTCTTGGGTCTTGTCACAGCTCTTGGGGGAGGCTTCGTTCGTGACTTGGTCCTTGGTATCAATCCACCAAAGATGTTTCAGAATTCAACTAACGCAATCATATCTACTGTCTTTTCAATTTTAGTTTTTATGTTTTTCTATTTTAGAAAAAACTTTCAATCAAGACAGGTCATAAGTTTCATGAATGAGTTTATGATTATTAGTGACACAATTGGTCTTGCTTCCTTTACTATCACTGGAATGGCAACCGCCCTTTCCCTAGGACTCGACAAGAGGTTTTTGCTTATCTTTGTTGGTTCCATAACGGGAGTTGGCGGTGGAATGATTCGTGACGTCTTGGCAGGTACTATCCCCTTTATCTTTAAGGAACAAATTTATGCCGGCGCCTGCATCTTGGGCTCTATAGTTTTTCTCCTTACGAGAAATTTTTTAGGCGACCAGGTTTCCATGATAATTTGTTTTTTTACAGTTTTAATATTTAGACTCTTGGCAGTGAGAAGAAATTGGAACTTGCCAAGAATTAGCGATTAGGAGGAATAAAATGGCAGTAGCAGAATTAACACTTATACCTATAGGAACAAAGACAACATCTGTGAGCAAGTACATTGCAGGTGCCCTTGACTCCATTGGAGAAGTTGATGGACTAACTTATGAACTTAATGCCATGGGAACAACAATTGCCCATGATGACTTAAAAGTTTTATATGATGTAATAAGAAGGATGCAAGAATCAGTTTTTGAATCTGGAGCAGACAGGGTTTACTCTGTTGTAAAAATTGACGACAGACGTGACAAGGATTACACATTCAAGGACAAAATTACATCCGTCAACGAAAAGAGAAAAAATAAATAAATTTTCAAACCTCATCGACTTTGATGAGGTTTTTTGATATTTTGTAAGTGATTAATTTTTATGACTTTGTAAGTTTTTGTAACTTTGTAGTTCTTTATGAGTTAATATTTTTTTATGACTTAGCGAACTCTTACAACTTTATAAATTTTTACAAGTTTATAATTATGTATGAGTTGATGAACTTTTAATAATAAGGAGGAAATATGTACGAGGGATTTTTGACAGATGTTAAGGGGATAAGACTTGGCCACGAAGAAGATGACCTGGCCCTAACAGGGACAAGTGCCATCCTTTGCCCAGAAGGCTTTACGGCAGGAGTGGACGTTCGTGGTGCAGGACCTGGCACTCGTGAGACTGATCTTCTAAGAGCAGAAAACTTGGTCCAAAAGGTCCACGGTGTTTTCTTAACTGGTGGGTCTGCCTATGGACTTGACGCAGGTGGCGGACTTATGAAGTTCTTGGAAGAAGAGGGTGCTGGCTTCGATGTGGGAGTTGGCATAGTTCCCATAGTTCCCGGCGCAGTTCTTTTTGATCTTGCAGTAGGCGATGCAAAAGTAAGACCTGATTTTAATATGGGCTATGAAGCTGCGAAAAATGCAAGAGAAGATGACAAGACTCAAGGCAACTTTGGTGCAGGCTGTGGTGCCAGCGTTGGAAAAATCTTAGGCAATGACTTTGCCATGAAGTCAGGCATAGGCCAGTCATCAGTAAAAGTTGGCGACCTTGTAGTCTCTTCTATAGTTGCATTAAATGCCTTGGGAGATATTTTTGACTACGAAGCTGGAAAAAGAATTGCGGGAGTTTACGACAGAAAAAATAAAATCTTTTTAGACACTTGTGCCCTTTACGAAAAGCAGCTTAAAGATTATAATCAATTTAGCCCTGCCAACACTACAATTTCTGTCGTGGCAACTAACGCAAGGCTCACTAAGGCAAACTGTAATAAGATCTCACAAATGGCTCATGATGGATATGCAAGATCAATCAATCCAGTGCATACCATGAACGACGGAGATACAATTTTTACACTAGCAAGTGGCCAAGTTGAAGCAGACATAAATTTAGTTGGAATTCTTGCTGCAAAGACCATCTCAAGGTCTATTGCCAATGCAATTTATTCAGCCGAGGATTCTGGAGGGCTTGTAAGTTATAGGACCATCAAATAATTTGATGCAAATAAGAAGGGTATCCTCGTGAACCCTATCGGAGGTAAAAATGAATCGAAACACTGAACGTAACAGAAGGCTAGTGATAGCTGCCATGCTTGGTGCCATCACAGTTGTTCTTAGTCTCACTCCTCTTGGACTTATTCCACTTGGAGTAATCAACGCAACTACTATGCACATACCAGTAATTATTGGTGCCATAGCAGAGGGCCCTGTGGTGGGAGCCATGGTTGGACTTATCTTTGGAGTATCATCACTCTTAAATGCAATCCTAAGAGGTGCAAGTCCCGTTGCCTTTGTCTTTTACAATCCACTAATTTCTGTCTTGCCAAGAGTTTTAATTGGGATAACTTCCTACTACTCTTACGCAGCAATGAAGAAGTTAGAAGATAAAAACTTGAGAAACTTAACTAAGGGACTTTGGGGACTAATTTCAATTTTCTTAGCTTACTTACTTTATAAGAATATAACAAGTGGTGGGTCAACACTAAATATTACTTTTGTAGTAATACTACTTGCCCTTTGCCTTGGATTTTTTATTTATTCTTTCAAGTCAAGCGAGAAGGACTTTCCTATTGCCATTGGTGCCTTTGTGGGATCAATGACTAACACAATCCTAGTCCTTGGTGGCATTTATGTAATCTATGCCAAGAGATATGTTGAGGCTCTTAACATTCCACTAGAAAATGCAAAATCTGCAATCCTTGGTGTGTCAGTTACATCAGGAATACCTGAAGCTATCCTATCTGTTATTATTACTACAGCAGTTATAAAAGCTTTGAAATCAAGAAGGGGTTAATATGTTACTTGCAATTGATATAGATAATAGGACCACAGACTTTGGAGTCTTCGACCAAGAGAAGTTAGTTGATAAGTTTTCAATTACAACTGACAGGAATAGGTCTGTGGTGGAAATTAAACTGATGATTAAACTCATCTTAATGGATAAGAATATAGAACTTTCTGACATCCATGAAATTATAATTTCTAATGTTGTGCCAGAGCTTTCATCTTCCTATGAGATGATTGGAAGAGAACTCATTGGCAAGAAACCAATTTTTATTTCTGCTGGAGTTAAGACTGGTTTAAATATAAAGTGCGAGAGCCCAAGAGAAGTTGGGTCAGACAGAATTATAAAGGCAGTTGCTGCCACAAGAAAGTACACAGGCAACATAATAATAGTTTCTGCATCGTCAATTACAACAGTTGACTATATCAATGCAAAAAAAGAATTCCTGGGAGGACTAATTCTGCCAGGAATCAACTTGCTTCAAGATTCACTTGTGAGAGGTAGCGCTAAGCTCCCTCATGTAGAATTAAAAAAACCTGATGACATAGTTGGAAAAAATACTGAAAAGGCAATTCAGGCTGGACTCTTCTTCGCCTACAAGAAGGCAGTCCTCGGTATAATTGATGAAATAGTAGAAGGCTATTCACTTAATAAAGAAGACACAAATATTTTAATCACCGGACCCTATGCCCATCTCTTAGACCTATCTAAGTACGACTTAATAAGAGATGACGACCTGGGCATCTATGGACTTAAAATTATTTACGACTTAAACAAAAAGAAGGCTTCATGATTTTGAAGCCTTCTTTTATTACCTATATTTTTCTAAATCTTTTATGTCTACTTGATGGAAACTTACCTTAAAGTCAGAAAGGTCTACTATCTTTTCCATGGTAGAACGAAACAAATTAATGTCCCCAGTTATATAAAAGTCAATTGTCCTATTGGGAATCTCTTGGTTATCCTTTTCAATTTTTAAAATATTCATGGCATCTAGGACAGTCTTGTAGGCTGGGTCAACCATCAAGACCTTCTTACCTTGTTTCTTCAAAATTCTCTTAAAGGAATCTTCAACAAGAGGATAGTGGGTGCAGCCAAGAATCATTGTATCGAAGTCGTAGTCTTCGAAGTAGTCTAAGTATTTTTTTACAATTCCGTCCATGTATTCTTCTTCAAACTCTCCCCTCTCAATGGCAAGAGTGAGGTCAGGACAGTAAACAGATCTTAATTCAATAGATGGGTCCATGGACTTTAAGACCTTGTCATAAACTCCACTTTCAACACAAGACTTTGTTGCAACAAGAGCAACCCTCTTGGTCTTAGTTCTCTCAAGGGCATTTTCACTACCTGGTTCAACAACACCAATTATTGGATACTTATATCTTTCATTGGATTCCTTGAGACCGTGACTTGTTGCAGTGTTGCAAGCAATAATTGAAAGGTCAACATCAAGATCCTTGAAGAAACCCATGACTTCCATTGTATAATTTTTTATTTCTTCGTTAGTTCTGGCACCGTAGGGCATCCTAAGAGTGTCGCCAAAGAATACGAAGTTTTTATTTTTTATTTTATTTAAAGCGACTTTTAAAACAGAAAGTCCTCCGACTCCGCTATCATAAAAGCCGATCACATTATTTCCCATTAAATCACCAACTCTTTTATATAATACTATAAATTGTGAAAAACAAAAAGAAGAATATAAAATCATTGTAAATAATTGTATTTATAAAAATTTTCTTCTTGTCATGAATTTTATATTTTAAGCCATGTGATTAATTATATAAAATATCATACTCTCTATCAAGTTAGGCATATTGTTAATCTTGTTTATTTTACTTTGTCTTATCTTATTTTAAGCAAGAGTGTATATTTTTTCTATAAATCAGCAAATTTATATCTATAGCTTGGTCCATATTCAATAATATGATAAAAAACACCCTTATAAAAGAGTGCTTCAGTATTAGTTTTTATATTTTTAATTTTTGGCGATATTTACAATAGCTTCAGTCAGTAACTTAGAAAAATTCAAATTCAATTTATTCCCTAGATCATTGCTCCACTTGGGTATAGATAAGGTCTTTTTTACAAGTTCTTGGCTACCTAAATAGTCCCTTAAATCAACATAAACGAGAGAAACAAAGGACTTAGAATAATCATAAAAGCCATCAAAATCATCATCATCTTTAAAAGGAAAATTATCTTCAATAGACAAGTCACTTATGGCTGATTGTTTTGGCAAGGTATCTCCGCCTTCTATTATAGAGCTTGCCATTATTCCCAAGTAGTCACTTGCCATTAACAAAGCTTCCTCTATTGAATTGCCTTGAGTCCCTGCACCTTCAATGTCTGGAATATAAACATAGTAACCCTTCTCTTCTGGACTATAATAAAATATGGCTGGATAAGAAACTAACATAATTACCACCTCTCTTATTATAAGAAGTAGGGCTATTTTAGCCCTGCCTCTTTTAGTATTCCACGCTCGGTGCCCTTTTGGAGTTCCCCATGTGGAATAATGATTGGTCTTTTGATGCCAGGTTTTGTCATCTTTATATGACTTCCCTTGCCACCTTTAACTACTTCGAAACCATTATTTCTTAGTAGCTTGACCATTTCATCTTGTGTCATCGGCATGTATACCTACCTCCTGACAGCCTTATTGTACCACGTGTTATTACGTAGTGTCAATTTTAAGCTTAAATTTTACACTTTTTACAGTATTATTAAAGTCATGTTTCTATAAATGTATTAAAAATAAATTTCTTGATAATTGCCTAACTTTTGAGTAAAATATAAATAAAATAATTATCAAAAAAAGAACACCAGGTAGGCCCCTAAAACTTTTATAGTTTGGCTAACTGTAGGTGTTCTTTTTATTAATTTTAATATCTTTTATTAAAATCTCTCCTTAACATAATTGTCAGTGTGCTTAGTCAATAATTTCAATTTATTCTATTTCCGATTGCAATGCTACAAGTTTGTTAGGTAAAAACAACATAGCTTCATCTTCATCATCTTCTTTTCTAATAAACTGTTCACAAAAAGTTTCTTCCGAAGACTGATCATTGTAAGTTATTTTAATTTTTTTACCAACACATTTTTCCATTATTTTTTCACTTATCATATTTATTCCTTTTATTCTTAAGATTATATAAACTCTATTTTTTCAACTTTGGTATATATAAACAAAAAGCAAAAAGCCTGCGAACATTATATTCACAGGCTTTTGAATGGTGCACCTTTACGGACTCGAACCGTAGGCCCACTGATTAAGAGTCAGTTGCTCTACCAACTGAGCTAAAGGTGCATAAGTATTAACTTGTCTGTACCATCAGTACAACAAAAATAATTATAATTAAAAAAAACACTCCTGTCAAGTGTTTTTTTTAATTATTTTCTAAACATTCTATAGTCAGCTTGCTCTTCAAACATCTCGTAAATTATCTCGATTGTTCTCTCGCTGGCCTTCCTAGCTTCCTTAGGTTTTTTCTCTTCGATTAATTTATAAATTTTTTGTAAGTTATCGTAGTGTCTCTTGTAATTTTTCTTGTCTCTGAAAATAAAATTACCAAACCTGTAAAGTCTCTTATTGACCATAGTCATTACCTCAATAAGAATTTCATTGTTAAGTGACCTTACAAGAGCCATGTTCCATTCAATAATAAGATTTTGAGCAAGTTCTTCTTCACCATTTTCAATGGCGATCCTAAGATCTTCGTTGACTTCTTCGAAGTACTTGGTCTTATCTGTCAATCCCTTCTCTGCTAAAAGTTCAACACAAAGAGGTTCTAAAGATTTTCTAACTATATAAAGATTCTTGGCTTCCTTGACAGAAATTTTTGAAACAATATAAGATTTTCTTGGAAAGCTAGTAACAAGACCATCCTTCTCCAACTTTTTCAAGGCTTCTCTTACTGGTGTCCTAGAAACGTCGAGTTTAGAAGCGATTTCCATCTCAATAAGCTTATCCCCTGGAAGTAATTTGTTCTTCAATATTTTTTCTTTTAAATCCCTATAGACCATATTGCTAAGGGACTTTTTATTAGCTTTTGCATCCAAAAATCTCACCTCCTACATCCTAAAAATGTTTTCCTTCAGTCTAGGAAATTTTCTTTTTTCATTATACCATAAAGTTGGTAGTTTGCTATACGTTTATTTTCAATATTTCATGCTTTTCCAAATGTTTATACCTTGCCATTTCGGGTAACATAATTGTAGGCAAAATTAAAACACACTTTAATCGGAGGAATATAATGAATAAGAAAATTTTAATGACAACACTTGGACTAGGACTTGCACTAACACTTACTGCTTGTGGTCCAAAGAATGAAAAAGCAGATAATCCTAATGCAAAAAATAATGCAGCAGTTGAAACAAACGCAAATAAAAATGCAAACAAGAAGGCTGCTGATGCTCAAACAAAGGAAGAAACAGCTATTAATAAGGGTGCAGTTGCAAACTTAGATAGAGGAATAGCTTTTGATGGCTTTAAGAAACTTCATGCTAACGCAAAGGTTGAATCTTTCCAACTTGAAGTTGAAAACGGAAAAGCTTACTACAAGGTTAGCGGCTACGACGCTGAAAAAGAATACGACGTTACAGTGGACGCAGTGACTGGTGACATTGTGAAGGACGAGTTCGAAGCAGAAAACACTTCAGCTAAGACAGCTGACGTTCAATTAAATATGCTTGAAGCAGTTGACAAGTATATGGATGAAGCTTTAAAAGATGCTGGTCAAGGCTTTGAAGCTGGAGAATACGAAGTTGAATTCGAAGACGGCAAGTATGTAGTTACAGTTGAAGTTGTTAACGGAACTAAAGATATCTCTTACACTTACGACTATGAAACAGGTAAGCTTATAGAAAAAGATATGTAAGATAAAATTTAAATTTTAAAGAGGGCTCGTCCCTCTTTTTTGTTGAATTTTTTTATTAGCAAGTATATTTGTTGTGGCTCTTTAATTTTATTTTCTGACCATTAATGAGTTTGTACTTTTCAAAATTTATTTCAAATTTCTTTCGACTTAAAAACTTTTATCTTTCAATGGGACATAAAAAACTACCCTCTCTAGTGAAAGGGTAGTTAAAGTCTTATTTTAAATTTTTATATCTCTGTAAGGCGTCTTTGTAAGCAGATATTATTGCCTTAGTAGAAGAAGCATTGTATCTTCTTTGGATTTCGTCGGTGATTATCTCCTGGTCCTTGATGTTTTTGCCATCAAAAATTTCCTTTATAAACTTACGAGTTAGTTCAAGGGTTGCATTGCTGTCTGAATCAATAATTTTTCCATCTTCATCCACTTCGAAGGCCAAGTAAAATACTCCATAAATTTTTGTGATGGCATTGTCTGAACTTGTCCTAGCTTCTCCTGTGAGATATAAAGTATTCTTCATCTTATTCTCCAATTTCCTTATAGATTTTTAGAGAAATCTCTCCTATGATCTCTTTTGCAAGGACATTGGACTCTGCTTGGTTTACTAAAACAACTAGGATGTAATTTTTATTTTTTGTAAAAAATATTCCACCGTCGTTTTCCAAATTATCCAAGTCGCCACTCTTATTTGCAATTTTTAAATCTTCTGGAAGGTATCTTTGGAGCCTATCTCTCTCCTGCTGCCTCAAAAGAATATCAAGAGCAAGCTCAGAGTAGTCTTCATTAATAAAGTTCTTCTCATAAATCATTTTTAAAAGTTTTAAAATTTCATTAGAAGAAGTGAAATTGTCGAGGCCTCTTTCCTTTGCAAGAGAATCCATCATCTTCCTCTGAAGGATTGTCTTCTCAAGTCCAAGTTCATGACCAATTTTGTTTATTTCTTCTCTTCCAAGAAGGTCTATTAAAATATTTGTGGCTGTGTTGTCACTTACAATTATCATAAGAGTTAAGAGCTCTCTTATAGAAAATTTGTGGTTCCTATAAAGTTCCTTTAAGATCCCCGATCCATCAACTCTTTCATAATCATCAAGACCTATGGTGTCTTCAAGATTAAGTTTTCCCTTATGGCATTCATCAAAGGCCTTTAACAAGATTAAAAGCTTTATCATACTTGCTGAAGGAACTTGTTGATCTCCATTTATAGAAAATCCTTCTCCAAGGTCTAAGTCGTAAAATGATACAGAAATATTTGCCGAACTTTCTTCAACTATATTTTCTATTTTATTTTGTAATCCCTTATAGTTTATCATATGAATACTTTATTTTCTATAAGCTCTAGCTCAATAGCTTGAGGATTTGTCCCATTCCAATACCAAAGAAGTTACCAACTGCTGCTCCTAGTACTCCCATTAGGACTCCTATACCTGCATAGGATGCGTCATAGGCAGAGGCTACTATTGGAGCTGATGCTGATCCACCTATGTTTGCAAGGGATGCTGTTGATACCATGCAAAGATCCCAGTGGAAGATTTTTGATAGTAGGTACATTAATACTACGTGTACTACTAGGATAAATACTCCATATACTACCCACATTGGTGCAGAGATTAGGTCTACTACTGATGCTGTTGATGCTAGTAGGGACACTACTGCGTATAGGTATACGTTGGATAGTTCTTCTACTGCTGGAAGTTTACCAATTTTTGTTAATGCACAGATTAGTCCTAGTACTGTTACGAATAGGGTTGTTATTGTTCCCTTATCAAATACTGCTAAGCCTGCGTTTGTTAAAGTTTCTGATAGTTTTGCTCCAACAAATTGTGATACTGCTGATACTATTAATGATAAACCAATTAGGAATATCCAATCTGCTGAGTCTGCGCTTCTTTTTTCTTTTGCAACTTCTGCTGCTGCAGCGTCTGCTACTGCTTGAAGTTTTGATGTGTCTGCTTTTGTTGCCTTGTTCCACTTTGGTGCGTATCTTACTGCTAGTAATAACAATGCTATCCATAGTGAGTAACATACTGTGTCAAGTGCTAGGGCACATGAGTAGGCTCCTGCATCTACTGGTAGGGCTGCTTGCATTGCTGCCATGTTGGCTGATCCTCCAACCCATGATGCGAATAGGGCTGCTACTGCTGCCCAAGTATCTGTACCTAGAGCATGTTTGAATATTGGATAACCAACTACAAATCCTACGAAAAGTGTTGCAGAGCATCCCAGGAAAATTGCTACCATTCTTCCGCCAAGTTTTGCAAGTTTTTTAAAGTCACAACGTAGTAACATTACAAAGATCATTGCGTATAGTAGGTTGTTCTTTAGGGCTGAGTATGTGTCTGAGCATGCGTCTGATGCGTATAAACCCATTGTACAGAATACCATGTTTAATACATATATGAATACTAGTGGTGGTACAACGTTGAATATTTTCCATTTTGTGTATTTTTCTAGGGCAAGTAGTGCTCCTGCTATAAACATTAAGAATGCTATATAAGTAAATCCATTTGTAATAACCATAATTTACTCCTTTCTTTTTATTATTTTTACTTTTTATTTTTATGATTTCTCTTTTATATGTCTAGGTATTTTATGCCTCTTACTGATTTTATTCCTAGTCCATAGTCGTCATTTACAGTAATTTCTTTTTCATTGAAGACTGCTCCGCCTTCTATTGGGTCTTCGGAACATAGGACTGGTCCATCTAGGTCTATTTTTGTAATTATTTGTTTTGCGCATGCTAGGTGGACTGCTGCGTTTACTGATATTTTTGCTTCTAACATGCAACCTATCATGCATTCTACTCCACATAGTTCTGCCATGCTTGTTATCTTTAGAGCATTGTAAAGTCCGCCGCACTTCATTAGTTTTATGTTGATTAGGTCTGCTGCCTTCATGTTTAAGATTGTCATGGCATCTTCTGCTGAGAATACACTTTCGTCTGCTAGGACTGGGACTATTGAATGGTCTGTTACATATTTTAGGCCTTCATAGTCGTGAGCTTTTACTGGTTGTTCTACTAATTCTATGTCAAGTAGTTTTTCTTGCATTGAGTCAAGTATCCTTACTGCTTCTTTTGGTGACCAAGCTTGGTTGGCGTCGATTCTTATTCTTACGTCTGGTCCTACTGCTTTTCTTATAGCATCTAGTCTTGCTACATCTAAGCTAGGATCTATTCCAACTTTTACTTTTAAGGTGTCGTATTTTCTTTTTACTGCGTCTATGGCGTCTCTTGCCATTTCTTCTGGATCGTTTACAGATATTGTTATGTCTGTAATAATCTTCTTCCTTGAACCTCCCATTAGTTTGTGGACAGGAATTTTATGTAGCTGTCCATAGAGGTCCCAAAGGGCCATGTCGCATGCTGCTTTTGCACTTGTGTTTTTAACTATGCAAGAGTTTAAAGCCATCATTAGATTTTCGAAATCGTCTACATCTCTACCAAGAATTGTTTTTATTATGTGGTCTTTGAAGGCTCCTATGATGGAGTATTGTGTCTCTCCTGTCACTGCTCCTGTTGGTGGTGCTTCACCATAACCAATATGACCTGTGTCGGTATGGATCTCCACTATTATGTCTTCTACGCTGTCAACGGACCTTAAGGCTGTCTTGAAGGGCACCCTCAAGGGAACAGATAAAATTCCTAATTTTACATCTGTAATTTTCATTTTTTACCTCCTTCTCCTAACTTCAAATAACAAAACTAAAAAACAATATAAAAAAACCCAGCAAAATAAAAAGTATTTATTTACTGGGTCTCATAAAGCTTTTTGATCTACTGTAATAGCTCATGCAAAATGAAGCAGTTAATATATATTTGTGAAAACATTTTACTATCATTCGCAAGTTTTGTCAATATGATAACGCGTTGAAGTTTGAAAAATTTAAAATTTTTTGCATAAGATTTTTAATTTTTAATTTGTCTTTAAGCTTATTAATCAATCGCCCTTTATTTTTTTATCTGTCTTAAGACTTATTGATCAATCCCTCTTTATTTTTTTAATTTATCTTAAGACTTATTATTCAATTGATCTTTCATATTCTTAAAAAGACAAATAAAAAACTCTGGCATCTCTACCAGAGTTCTTATTAAATCTTATTCAAATTTTCCGTGACAGTTTTTATATTTTTTTCCACTTCCGCATGGACATGGATCATTTCTTCCAACCTTTTTTTCTTTTCTAACGAAAGGTTTTTGTTTTCCGTCATCAGGATTTACAGTTTCAACTTCCTTTGCCACCCTAACTCTTTGAACTCTTTCAGGGTTAACTACGTGGTAAAGCATCTTAACTGTGTCTTCTTTTATTGATTCGTTCATTGCTTCGAACATATCAAAGCCTTCTTCTGCGTAGGCTCTTACTGGGTCAGTTTGACCAACTGCACGAAGTCCAATTCCCTTTCTTAGTTGATCCATTGCGTCGATGTGGTCCATCCACTTTTGGTCAACATTTTGAAGAAGGGCAACTCTTTCAATTTCTCTGAATTTTTCTTCGCCAAATTCTTCTTCTTTTTCAAGGTATTTTGCATCAGCAAGTTCTTTGAAGTAAGCCTTTAGTGAATCCACTGTAGGATTTTCGAGCTTCTTTAAGAAGTCTTCTTCGAAGTCAAAAGTAGTTACACCAAAGTTTCTTATTGATTCAAAGTCAAGGTAGTTCTTGTTGTTGTCATCTAGCTTGTTGTAGAAGTCAATTGTCTTGTCGATTACATCATTTCTCATTGCTATGATGTCGTCTCTTAGGTTTTCACCTTCAAGAACTCTTCTTCTTTCTGCATAGATTACTTCTCTTTGCTTATTCATAACGTCATCATATTTTAGGACGTTCTTACGAATACTAAAGTTGTTACCTTCTACTTTTCTTTGAGCTGACTCGATTAGTCTTGTAAGAATTTTGTGTTCAATTGGTTCATCTTCTGCTGGATCAAGTTTAAGCATTGTATCCTTGAATCTGTCTCCAGCGAATAGTCTGATTAGGTCATCATCAGCTGAGATGTAGAATCTTGAAGAACCTGGGTCTCCTTGACGACCTGAACGACCACGTAATTGGTTGTCGATACGTCTTGACTCGTGTCTTTCTGTACCAATGATTCTAAGTCCGCCAACTTTTTTAACTTCTTCAGCTTCCTTGTCAGTTTCAACCTTGAACTTTTTAACAAGAGCTTGATAGTCCTCTCTTGCCTTTATGATTTCTGGATCATCAGTCTTGAAGTATGAATCTGCGTATTCAAGCATTTCTTCTTCCATGCCTTGTTTCTTAAGTTCTTTCTTTGCAAGATATTCTGGGTTACCACCAAGTACAATGTCGGTACCACGACCAGCCATGTTTGTGGCAATAGTAACTTGACCAAAACGACCTGCTTGGGCAACTATTTCAGACTCTTGTTCGTGATTTTTGGCATTTAAGACGTTGTGCTTAATGCCTGCACGTTTTAAATATTTAGAAAGTGCTTCAGACTTGTCAATTGATACAGTACCAACTAGGACTGGTTGTCCCTTTCCATGTGCTTCAGCAATTTCTCTTGTAACTGCCTTGAACTTTGCATCTTCATTTATATAGATGTGGTCATTGTCGTCTTCCCTTTGTACAGGTTTATTTGTTGGGATTTCAACAACGTCAATATTATAAATATCTCTAAATTCGCCTTCTTCTGTCATGGCAGTACCTGTCATACCAGAAAGCTTGTCATACATCCTGAAGTAGTTTTGGAAGGTAATTGTTGCAAGAGTTTTTGATTCAGCTCTTACTTCTAGTCCTTCTTTTGCTTCAATAGCTTGGTGTAGACCTTCAGAATATCTCCTACCGTACATTAGACGGCCTGTAAATTCATCAACAATAATAACTTCGCCATCTTTTACAACATAGTCAATGTCTCTGTGCATTGTACCTGCTGCCTTAAGAGCTTGGTTAATATGATGAGATAATTCCATATTTGATGCATCAGATAAGTTTTCAATGCCAAAATACTTTTCAGCCTTAGTAATACCCTTATCAGTAAGAGTTGCAGTCTTATCTTTTTCATCTATTACATAGTCAACAGTTTCTTCTTCGAATTCCCTGTTAAATCTTTCAAGATCAATTTCATCTTGAGACTTAATTCTGTGGCTAAGAGTGTTAACAAAATCTCTTGCTCTAACATATAAGTCAATAGATTCATCGCCTTGACCAGAAATAATAAGAGGTGTTCTCGCTTCATCAATTAAGATAGAGTCAACTTCGTCGACTATACAGAAGTGAAGTCCTCTTTGAACCATTTCTTCCTTATATATAACCATGTTATCTCTTAGGTAGTCGAAACCAAATTCGTTGTTAGTACCATAAGTGATATCAGAATTGTAAGCAGCTTGTCTTTCCTCTTGGTCCATGTCGTGGATAATACATCCAACACTAAGTCCTAGGAATTCATAAACCTTACCCATCCAGTCCCTATCACGGCTAGCCAAGTAGTCGTTGACAGTAACAACGTGAGTACCCTTCCCTTCAAGGGCATTTAAGTAAGCTGGTAATGTAGCAACAAGTGTCTTACCTTCACCAGTTTTCATTTCTGCGATTCTACCTTGGTGAAGAATAATACCACCAATAACTTGAACCCTAAAGTGCTTCATGCCTAGGACTCTCCAAGCAGCTTCTCTTACAACAGCAAAAGCTTCTGGAAGTAAGTCATCAGTTGTTTCACCATTCTTAATTCTATTTTTAAATTCTTCAGTTTTTTCTTTAAGCTCATTATCAGAAAGTTTTTCCATCTCGCCTTCGAGACTCATAACTTTATTAACTAGGGGCTCGATCTTTTTCAGTTCCCTATCGCTGTAGGTACCAAAAATCTTTTCCATTAAACCCATTTTACCACTCCTTTTACCTGACGTATTATTCTATCATTAAATGGCATATTTTACAATAAAAATCCCGTTCAATATATCTCTATAAATTATATTGTTACTATTATTTAATGTCAATATAAATAGGCTAATTACTTAATTTAAATCAAATCCCTTCAGCTGAAACTATACAAAATTAAAAATTTATTATAAAATGGACTAAATGAAGAGGAGGTTAATATGATACTAGTAGTTGACTTTGGCGGCCAATACAACCAGTTAATAGCAAGACGAATAAGAGATCTTAACATTTACTGCGAAGTTGTACCCTACAACAAGGCCTTAAAAGAATTAGAAAATAGAAACAATGTAGAAGGAATAATATTTACAGGTGGACCTAACTCAGTCTATGAAGAAGGCGCACCACAAATAGAAAAAGAAATCTTCGACAAAGGCATACCAGTACTTGGACTTTGCTATGGAATGCAAATCATGGCACACACACTTGGTGGCGAGGTAATAAAAGCACCAAATGAAAGAGAATTTGGAAAAACAGAAATCGAAACAAAAGAATCACTTATCTTTAAAAACTTATCAAAAGAAGAAACAGTTTGGATGAGTCACGTAGATAGAGTTAGCCAAGTGCCAGAAGGCTTTGACGTAATAGCAAAAAGTAAAAACTGTCCAATAGCAGGCATGGTAAATGTAGACAGAAAACTTTATGCCCTACAATTCCATCCAGAAGTAAACCACTCAGTTCACGGCAAAGAAATGTTAGAAAACTTTGCAGTAGAAATCTGTGGAGCAAAAAAAGATTGGACAATGGAAAACTATGCAAAAAAATCCATCAAAGAAATAAAAGAAAAAGTTGGCGACGGAAAAGTCCTCCTTGCCCTATCAGGTGGAGTTGACTCATCAGTAACAGCAGCCCTACTATCAAAAGCAGTTGGAGAAAAACTAACATGTATCTTCGTAGACCATGGCCTAATGAGAAAGAACGAAGGCGACGAAGTAGAAGAAGCCTTTAAAGACTCAGGCATGCACTTCATAAGAGTGGATGCAGAAGAAAGATTTTTAAATAAACTAGCAGGCGTAACAGACCCAGAAAGAAAAAGAAAAATCATCGGCGAAGAATTCATAAGAGTCTTTGAAGAAGAAGGACAAAAAATAAAAGCAGTAGACTTCCTAGCACAAGGAACAATTTACCCAGACGTAATTGAATCAGGACTAGGCGACTCAGCAGTAATAAAATCCCACCACAACGTTGGCGGGCTACCTGACTTCGTAGACTTCAAAGAAATCATTGAACCACTCCGCATGCTATTTAAAGACGAAGTACGTGACCTTGGAAGAGAGCTAGGACTTGCCGACTACCTAGTAGACAGACAACCCTTCCCAGGACCAGGACTTGCCATAAGAGTAATGGGCGAAATCACAAAAGAAAAACTCGACATACTTCGTGATGCAGACAAAATCTTTAGAGACGAATTAGAAAAAGCAAAACTCAAAGATATCAACCAATACTTCGCAGTCCTAACAAACAACAGAACAGTAGGAGTAATGGGCGACTTTAGAACCTACGACTACACACTAGCCCTTCGTGCAGTATCAACAACAGACTTCATGACAGCCGACTTCACAAGAATCCCTTGGGAAATCTT